>Ga0302325_10000123_pt1 | contig 224359 bp, 203 predicted proteins | sample Palsa_T0_2_FD_201948 | JGI IMG/M metagenome (GOLD analysis project Ga0302325, IMG submission 201948) | Peat permafrost microbial communities from Stordalen Mire near Abisko, Sweden - Palsa_T0_2 | ecosystem: Environmental > Terrestrial > Soil > Palsa > Peat permafrost | place: Sweden: Abisko...
CTCACGCGCATCCAGACCCGGTCCGTGGAAGAGCCGGTGGATCTACGCGACGGCGACGAAGTTTACAACTGGCCCTGGCTCTACGGCGTCGAAGTAGGGCACTGGGATCTGACCGACGCGCAGGCCGCTAAGCTGCGCGATTTCCTGCTGCGCGGTGGATTCTTCATGTGCGACGATTTTCACGGCAGCGACGAGTGGAACATCTTCATCTCCGGCATGAACCGCGTGTTTCCAGATCGGCCGATTGTGGACATCGAGAACGGCAGCGCAATTTTTCATACCATCTTCGATCTCGACGATCGCTACCAGGTGCCCGGCGAGCAGGTTCTCTACACGCACCGCATACCGGAGAAGGACGGCTTCGAGCCGCATTGGCGCGGCATCTACGACGATAAGGGCCGGCTGATGGTGGCCATCTGCCACGACATGGATCTGGGCGACTCCTGGGAGCACGCCGACAATCCCAAGTATCCGGAAAAGTATTCCGCGCTCGGGATTCGCATCGGCGTGAACTATATCGTTTACGCCATGACGCACTGAACCATACGTAGTATCCCTATTGCAACGGATTCATCTTATCGGTGCGAGCATGGGGTGGCGCACGCACTCCTGCGTGCCGTGTTGGCACCCCTGCCAACACAACAATCGTTCACACGATTGTGAACGCGGCGCGCAAGAGTGCGCACGCCACAAGACGCGCCCATCCCTTACGGACGGGTGTAGGGCATAATCGAAGGATGCCTGTCTCCGTTGACACTCTTCGACTGCAGCTCGATTATTCTGCCTGGGCCACCCAGCGCTTGCTGGATGCCGCCGCCAAGCTCTCGCACGAGGAACTCACGCACGATTTTAAAACCGCCGACAAAACCGTTCTCGACACGCTGGCTCACATTTATGCGGCCGATCGCATTTGGCTCACGCGTGTGCTGGCTGAACCGAGGGCGACGTTCATCGATCCCGAGGATCGCGACCTGACTTTGCTCCAAACCGAATGGCCGGCCCTGCACCAGCGATGGAAGTTATGGCTGCGCGATTTCAACGATGACGACGCGCTGCGGACGATCGCTTATAGCGATATGAAGGGACGCCCCTATTCGCAGCCGGTGTGGCAGATTCTCTTGCATCTGGTAAACCACGGGACGCACCATCGTGGACAGATTTCTGGCTTCCTGCGCGCCATGGATCATACGCCGCCACCGCTGGATCTGATTGCATATTATCGGTCCCTCTAGAAAAGTCGCCGGCCAATATGATATGATTTTACCGTATTGGCATGCTTCCGCTCAGTCCATTAGATCCAGACAATAAGTCACCTCTTTTCAGGCAGCTGCATGCGCAGATGAAAGAGATGATTGAGTCTGGCGCATTAGCAAAGGGTAGCCGCTTGCCAGCCACTCGCGAATTGGCTGGTCAGCTGGGACTCAATCGGACTACGGTGTCCGCAGCCTATGCGCTGCTGGAATCGGAAGGGCTGATCACCGGTCAGGTTGGGCGCGGTAGTTTTGTGACCGCTCCGCCGGCGGCGGCTAGTTTCTCGCGATCACGGCCTTCGGAATTGCTATTTCCACTCGACGAGTTTCGCAAGAGCTGCGCCGAGGTGATCGCGAGTGACGATGCCGCGTCGATCTTGCAATTGGGAACGCCTGCCGGCTATGCGCCGCTGCGCCGCTATCTGCTCGAAGAAGCGCGGGCGGAAGGCACGGCGCGCGAATCGGACGATATCTTAATTACCAGCGGTTGCCAGCAGGCGTTCGATCTCTTGCAACGGACCATTGGTCAGGGCGCGACGGTGCTGATCGAAGATCCGGTGTATCTGGGAGTGCGCAGCGTGTTCGAGCGAGCCGGCGCCAGGCTGATCGGGGTTCCCGTGGGGCGCGATGGCCTGGATTTAGAAAGCCTGGAAAGAATCATCGCGCGGGAACGGCCGGGCCTGCTGTGCGTGACGCCCAATTTTCAAAATCCGACCGGCGCTACGATGCCGCTCACCCGCCGCCAGGCGTTGTTGCGAATTACCCAGGCCGCCGGCGTGGTGGTGATCGAGAACGATATTTATGGCCCGCTGTGCTACGAAGGTGAGCCGCTCGCTTCCATGAAGCTGCTGGACGAAACGGGCGATACCATTTTGTTGCGCAGTTTCTCGAAAGTGGCGTTTCCGGGATTGCGCGTCGGTTGGGTGGTGGCGCGGCGCGCGCTGATCGAAAAGCTGACCGAAGCCAAGCAGTGGAGCGATCTGCACACCGATCAGCTCTCGCAAGCCGTGCTGTTGCGCTTCGCGGAATCCGGACGGCTGGAGCGGCACCGGCGGCGCATGCTGGTGGCGGGACGTGAGCGTTTGGAAGCGGCGCTCTCCGCTTGTGAGAAATATTTGCCGTCAGGCGCGAAGTATACCCGGCCGCGCGGCGGCATGAGCTTGTGGATTGAGCTGCCCGAGCAACTGGACGCGGCCGGCTTGTTGCCGCAAGCGGAACGCGAAGGCGTCACGTATTTGCCCGGAAGGTATTTCGCGGTGTCGCGTCCGCAACCGAACGGTCTGCGCATCAGTTTTGCCGGAATGACGCCGGAAGAAATTCGTTCCGGCCTGGCCGTATTGGGCCGAATCTTTTCCGAGGCGCTTAGTCGTGCGCACCACACCGCCTCGCCTACCGAGGTCGCGGCTCTGGTATGACAAGCGTGCCAGGCCCCAATCCCCAATTCCCGAATCCCCAATCAAGGAGCTCCCTATGTACATGGATGAAACATTTCGTTTGAAGGTCGGCCTGGCCCAGATGTTGAAGGGCGGCGTGATCATGGATGTCACCAACGCCGAGCAGGCCGTCATCGCCGAGAAAGCCGGCGCATGCGCGGTAATGGCGCTGGAGCGCGTGCCGTCCGACATTCGCAAAGAGGGCGGGGTAGCGCGCATGGCATCCATCAGCAAGATGCGCGAGATCATGCACCAGGTGAGTATTCCGGTGATGGCCAAGGCGCGCATCGGACACTTCACGGAGGCCCGGATTTTGGAAGCGCTGGGAGTGGACTACATCGACGAAAGCGAAGTGCTGACGCCGGCCGACGAAGAGCACCACATCGACAAGCGCGGCTACAAGGTTCCGTTCGTATGCGGGGCGCGCAACCTGGGTGAAGCGCTGCGCCGGATTGCCGAGGGCGCGGCCATGATTCGCACCAAAGGCGAAGCGGGGTCGGGCAACATTGTGGAGGCGGTGCGCCATATTCGCACCATCGTCAAGGAAATGAAGCAGCTCACGGTGCTGGGACACGAAGAGCTGGTGGCAGAATCGAAGAAGCATCAGGCGCCGCTGGAACTGATCGAGTGGGTGGCCGAGCACGGCAAGCTGCCGGTGCCCAACTTCTCGGCCGGTGGCATCGCGACGCCCGCCGACGCGGCACTGGTGATGCAGTTGGGGGCCGAGGCTGTATTCGTCGGATCGGGAATCTTCAAATCGTCCGATCCGGAAGCGCGCGCCCGGGCCATCGTAAAGGCGGCAACGTATTACAACGACCCGGTGAAGTTGCTCGAGGCGAGTGAAGAGCTGGGGACGGCAATGTTCGGTCTCGATATCGCCAAGTTGCCCGAGTCCGAGCTGCTGCAAACACGGGGCTGGTAGTGAAACGGGTTGGTGTTCTTGCCCTTCAGGGCGACTTCGAGGCGCATCAGCGCGCTCTCACTCGAGCCGGCGCGGAGGTGGTGGAAGTGCGATCGGCCGCGGATCTGAAAACCGTGCAGGGGCTGATTATCCCGGGTGGCGAGAGCACCACCATGCTGAAGCTCATTAAGGAAGAAAACCTGCTCGATCCATTGCGCGAGTTTGGCAAGGATCATCCGATCTTTGGAACCTGCGCGGGAGCCATCCTGTTAGCCAAGGATGTCGCAAATCCGCCGCAAGCATCGCTCGGGCTGATGGATATCGAAGTGGAGCGCAACGCGTACGGCCGCCAGCTCGACAGCCGAATCGCCCGGCTGTCACCGAAAGGAATGGACGGCGAATTGGAGGCGGTGTTTATCCGCGCTCCCATTATTCGGCGCGTGGGCCAGAGCGCCAACGTGCTGGCGAGCTATCAAGGCGATCCTGTACTGGTAGAGCAAGGCCGCCATCTGGCAGCGACTTTTCATCCGGAACTTACGGAGGACTCACGTGTTCACCTGATGTTCCTCCAGAAAATACCTTAATCGATCTTGCACCGGATTCACTCCGGTAGACTGGTAACCAGTGTCTAAGACTCGTGTCTTATTTGTTTGCATAGGAAATGCCTGCCGCAGTCCCATGGCGGAGGGTTTCGCCCGCACATACGGGTCGGATTTTCTGCACGTTCAGAGTGCAGGACTGGCCCCGGCGCTGGCCGTAGCGCCTCTGACCCACCACGTGATGTTGGAGAAAAATATCGATCTGGGCGATTGCTATCCCAAGGAGCTGGAGCATGTGGAGGGCGCCGTGGATCTGATTATCAATATGTCGGGGTACGCTCTGCCGCGGAATACCAGCGGCCAAGTGGAAGTGTGGGATGTTCACGATCCGATCGGCGAATCGGAAGAGACGTTTCGACAAGTGCGGGACGAGATTGAGCAGCGCGTGCAGGAGCTCATCGAACGCCTGCGCTCACGCAAACCGGCGGTGTCGGAAGCGGCCACGCAGGTTGACACTCAGCGACGGCCTACTCGACAATAAGAGGGTCCCACCCATCATGCGGATGTGGCGGAATTGGCAGACGCGCTAGATTCAGGTTCTAGTTCTCGCAAGGGAGTGGAGGTTCAAGTCCTCTCATCCGCACCAACATGATTTTAAGTAACTTAGTTCCACTATTATCTATTGTAGCTGGTGGGCATCATGGATCTGCTGTAACCACTTTTGTAACCATCGAGATCCTTCTGATTCTTATGTTGACTGAGGTCGGGGTCGAACGTCTGCCGATCTTGCACCCTCCGCAAGTTGCACATTCCGTGCTCCCGTCAATGCCAATGTTGCCACAGATTCGCTGGCGCATTGCCCGATATTGCCCGACGGGAGCTCAGAAGATATGCGGCAAGAGAGGGCCGGTCACTCCTCGACTATTTCCAATGCGACGTACGTCGAGGATCATCTGCTTCTAGCCCATCAGCCTTGCGAGATAAGTCTTGTTCCATCGATGACGTTACTATTGGGAATTGCAATTTGGTCCGGTCTGGCTGGTGTCCGCTGTGCGCGGTTTCGGGAACTTCATTGGAGTTTATCGGACAGAGAGGGATTCGAATTATCACAGGCGTTGATAGTGCAGCAAGTTATAGATAATCGCTTGCTATCTCAGCCGCATTTACCACGGGTTGCCAAGGCTGCTTGGCCCATATTGGCCCAGCGCATTTCGAGGCGCCGAGATCGGCCCTGACAAATGGACGGGAGAAGGTCGAACCCGAGAGGACACAACAGAACATGCGCCAGGTCTTGATTGGGCAAGACAAATCGATTGCATCAGACAAAGCGAGTTCAGGGACAAGAATCAATCAGACGGACCTTCAATTCGTCTCGATTTGGATTAGTAAGGAGACCTAGGTTTTGCAGACCATCATTCTTGCGAGAGAAGCCTCGTTTCATCAATAAGTTACTCTTTGGAGTCGCCATTTGGTCCGGTCTTGGTCCGGTCTGCCTGGCCGACGCGATGACCGGCGAGCCGTTTATGGAGGTTCCGTTAGAGGCCAGTGAGTCACGCTAAAGAGGGGCCGTTTATTGGCCCGTACACCAACTCGCCCGCCACGAGCTCCCAGAACCCTTTCTCCGAGATGGAATGAGTTCTGCATGCGGGTTTCCCGCACAACGCCCGATGAAAACGAGGACCAGTGGGCGTAAGCTATTTATCGCCGTGTACCGATCTAAGACACTGGGCCTCCACCTGGCGGAACGTGGCGGCAAACGCGGAAAGAAAAAAGCAGTCGTGGCCGTGGCGCGAAAGATGGGAATCTTGCTTCGCAAGCTGTGGGTAAGCGGTGAAGTGTACGAACCATTGCGGAATCAAAAGTCACGGCAGGAACCGAAGAAAGCGGCAGCTTGAGAAAGACGTGAATCCAAATCGCCGAGTTCGGGTGACTGCGACACGCGCCAGGAACGATCGCTTGCAAGACGGCGACATTCAGTTCGCGTCCGAGACGGCAGCACCCGTTTCTAATTGAGGACACCCAACTGGCACCGGAGCGATAGCTCCACAAAGAGTGCAGATGGAAGTAGGCCCAGTCGGTGATTTGAGAATTCGGAAAGGTAGCATTGTGCGCCTCCCGTTGGTCGGCAGTCGGCTGTATGAATTGCACGACCAAGAAAAACGGCTTGACACGGGCCGGCCTTCTCATGGAAGTCGCGCGTGATCCGACCACAATAACACGGTTAGCGGTCACAAGCCGACAATACTCCCGGAGCGGCCAGTAAACGCTGTGGCGGTCGCCTTGACTTTAGAGGGCTCAATCGGCCCAGAAGAGTGCGTCATAGTAATTCGTTACCATAATACGAGATTTACGCTGGGCGATGCGATGGCTGCGACGAAATCCACTATTTGCGACGGCGGTGGGTATCATTTTGGGGCTCGGGATAGGCGCGAGCACTGCGGCCTTCAGCATCACGGATGCCGTCATTCTCCGGCCGCAGCCGTATCGCTCGGCCGCGCAGTTGGTCCGGGTGGAAGAGACGAGCTCCAAAAGGGCCTCTTCGGCATGCCGGCGGGAGACTAACTGCGCTGGAGCGACCGCACAGATCTGTTCCAAACATCCGTGCCTTTCGTGAAGGACATGGTGACGCTGACCGGCGTCGCCACACCGGACCAAGTGTTCGCGCTGAGAACTCCGGGCCGGCTGTTTTCGCTGCTTGGCACACCCCGCGGCGCTGGGCCGCGCATTGCTGGAATCGGACGACGACTCCTCTGCCGTTACAGTGATCGGCCATCGCCTCTCCGTTACCGCAACAGAGACCGAATCGTGGAACCGCCCGACTACGGAAGATCGCCGGCTCCAGCGGTAGACGGCTCCCCAACTTGGCGTTGGATGGAGACAGATCTCATCTCCGACGCTCAGCTACTCGATCAGACCTTCCCCAGCGGACACCCGTCGCCATCCGTCAACCATCACAAATGGGACAAGCTGTTCCTCAGGGTCAAGCCTGCCGCTAGGAACCCGAAATAACTCGACTTCGGCGAGTTGCCACCTCCACTACGCAGCTTTGCCGGAAACTCACGCTGCTTCGCCGGAATCCCAGCCTTCGGCTGATGATCGCGACGAAGTTACTTCCTCTTCGCCTCTTGAGGAATATTGAAACGGTCATCCGCGAATACTGTTAGTGAACCAAGAAGATAAGCACAGACCTCAGTGTTAGTGTAGGTGGCCATTTGACTTGCGGAGTTCGAAATCCGACGCTAGCTCTTACGCCAAAACACGCCGAACCCGTCGATGTTGTAAATCGGATCTCTAATTGCTCGACTGGTCCTAAATTCGAGTGTCGCTTGACGACATCCTGGCACGTTCCCAAAATCATCCACAATAACAAATCCTCCCGGAGACACCTTGTCGAATAGGGCGAGTAAAGCCTCCATCGTGGATCCGTACATATCTCCGTCCAGTCGCAGTATTGCCAGCTGTTCGATTGGCGCGGTGGGCAATGTATCCTTGAACCAGCCTTTCAGAAACTGCACTCGATCGTCGAGAAGATCATATTTGGCGAAGTTCGATTGTACCTCTTCGAGAGGGACGGACAGTTCAGGAAACTTGTAATGCTGATCATTCGTATCCTGTGGATACTTCTGCGTATCCGGTAGCGGCAAACCGCAAAACGAGTCGGCGGCCCAGACTCTACGATCTGTAGCTCCATATGCCTTCAGCACAGCACGCATCATAATGCAGGCCCCGCCCCGCCACACCCCAGTTTCGACAAAGTCTCCCGGAATGCCGTTCTGGAGTACAAACTCAGCGGAGCGTCGCAGATGGGACATCCTGGTTCGGCCGATCATCGAATGTGCGATGATCGGCCAGTCACGTCCGAGTTCGCGCGCAGCAAGGTTGAACTCTCGGGACATCCAGGGGCTCTGGTTCGGGTCTTCATGGATAAGACCAGTCAGGCATTTCTCCATGAGATCGAGGTATAGTTCTGTAGGTTTCGGAGCATCGTGCATCATAACTCTTCGCAGGCATTTAGATCATCTATTCGAACTGGCGATTTGACCCAATCAACAAGAAAACTCAGTCGAAGTCATTTCTCCAAGCGCGAAAGAAGAGCGGGACGAGATGCGGAAGAGGCGAAGCATCCGCTGGGACAATCTTACGCTTTGCTTCACCGTCATTGCTGTTCCCAGTTAATCCGCTCGACGCTATCTCTTTGGAACATACTCACAATCCCGAATCAGCGAATCCAGCGTCGGAAAGATGTGCAGCCGCTTTGACAATACCTGATTGCATCGGTCAAAGAACCAGCAATCGTGTGGCGGTTGCTTGGCTTCCAATACAATCTGCTCAATATCGGAGAACAGCAGCGTCCATGTTGGACCGGTGCTTGACCCGATTGCGATGGAGGACGCCGCAACACAGGCCGCAAGATTGTCTATCGTCGGGTCGAAATGACGATCAAACTCGACAGTCGAGTAGAACTTCGTTAAATTCGGATGATCTCTTGTCCCAAGATGATTTATGCGGTATCCCCGCCGCCTGAACAAAGCACAGGTCGCGATCCAAAAATCGCTATCGTAAACTCTGTTGCCCTGAGTGCTCTCAATAGGATAAATCATCACGGCGCGAGCCCGATGGTCACACGAGAAGACCAATGGCGGGTCAACACGCAACTCACTGGTGTCAAAGAAACCGCTCTCCCACATCACACCTTCGAAAACAGTCCATGCAGTACTTCCAAAGAACCAGTCGAGACTACTTGGCGCCGACACGCGTGCATCCTTGAATTTTGCCGGTATAGAGTTTGCATCGCTGACAACATGATCCGCGCCCAGAACTATCCGCCAAAGCGTGGCTAGATCCTTATTCTCAGTCCTAGGAGGGACGACGACCGCATCCAAGTTATAACGTGTTATCAGGTGGTGAATCGCAAGTATTCGAACCGAGTTTTCACCCAGCGCGACAGCTAACACTCCGGGATCGTCCTGTCGAAAAACGTGTTTTCTTTTCCGTCCTTCTTGCCCTTTGTGTACACATCCTGATTCCGCGGCCAACGATTGATCCTGCACGCAAAGTGCTCCCTCTATCGAAGAATAGACCCCGATATCATCCGTGGGTATCATAATATGCGATCCAAGTGTTCGTGATTGAACAGATGGTACCCGGAACTTTTATCTGGCCCAGAACAATGTTGACATCCTTGATGCAGTTATACCCATGCCAGATGATCACCCCTGGAACGGTGACGAGCTTGAGAGCAAGCTGAGTGTCGTAGAAGACAGCTGCTGCGCGATGGTCACCGTCAATGAATATCATATTGAAGCGCTCGGTCCCCCAGTCGACGTCATGAAATCCTGAATTATGTATGGCTACGTTCGAGCACTCGCGGACGAGAATACCAACTTCGTCTTGAGGCAAGTATTCGTTTGCCTGAAAGGGCGACCGGGCAGCGACAGGTATTGAATCGCCTGGGTCGACGGTCACGATAGCCATCGACGGAAATTTGTCCGCTAAGATCCTCGTGGTGTGTCCCCGGTGAGAGCCAACCTCTAGAAATCTGGTCGGTTGATATCTACGTACGAGGTGAAGAAGTACACAGACGTTGATCCATGGTGTTGGACCACAATACAACTCGTCATAAAACCCGGTTGGATCGGTCTCAAAAAGGAAGTTATGAAGTGGTTTGTCTCTAACCAACGACGCCTCGATTGTTAAAAAGTTAGGCTATGTCGCGAATCGCTTGCAATCGTCCAACTCCAGTCTTCTGCGCTCCTCCCGGAACCAGCGTTAGGGTTCACTTGCAGCTATTTGCCAACCGTCCGCCAACGTCTCATATGTCTCTGACAAGCCGAAAGCCAATATGTCCCGTTGAAGAATCCGGAGTGGTCCCTGTACGGGCAGCGTTGCGATAACGCCAGCAATAGGACTGGTGGCAAAGATATGAGCCACCCTTCATCACTTTAGTTTCTCCTGATGCCGGCCCGGCTGGGTCGAGCCGCGTCGCCCCGCGGTGCCAGGTGGGATCGAAATAATCCGCGCACCACTCCCACACGTTGCCAACAGCATTGTGGAGGCCGAAGCCATTGGGCTTAAACGCGTCGACCGGCGCTACAGCTGTAAAGCCATCCTCGCCCGAATCGAGATCCGGGAACTCGCCTTGCCAGATGTTGCACATGTGGCGGCCACTCGGCACGAGTTCGTCGCCCCAGGGATAGGTCTTCTGGTCGAAGCCAGCACGCGCGGCATACTCCCACTCCGCCTCGGTGGGAAGTCGATGGCCGGACCAAGCGCAATAAGCTACAGCATCATTCCAAGAAACGTGTACGACCGGAAGATGTGGGCGATCCCGGATGGATGACTCTGGACCTTCGGGATGCGACCAATCGGCACGCTCGACGCGTACCCACCAGGGTGTGCCCGACGCGGCAGGTGCGCGGAGCCGTTCGTCTACGTGGTTGCGGAAAACGAACGACCAGACGAAGCGTTCCGCCTCGGTCCTATACTCCGTTTCCCTCACGAATTCGCTAAACTGCTCGTTGGTGACGGCGTACTTTGACATGTAAAAAGCGCTGACGGTCACGGGGCGTACCGGTCCTTCGCCATCCATTGGAAACGACTCGGGTGATTCGCTTCCCATGTTGAATGGCCCGCCGTTGAGGCGAACCATGTTTTCCAGTGACCCCGTAGTGGCGCGCGGACGGCTATGAGAGGACTGAATCGAGGCAGTCAAGCGCTCCAGGATGGCCCTGGAGGGAGCACAGCAAAGGTGGGGCATGTCAGATTGCCGCAGAGGAACCCACAGGAATCCACCGAATGTCTGCCCGAGAACGCAATTCGGCCACCGCGCGTAGGTAGGCCTCGTGCTGCTTGGCGAACGTCATCACCCGTTCAATGCCATCACGCACTTCCTCGAAGGTCGCGGCTCCCGACGGAATTCTTTCGTGCAGCAAAGCAATGTGAAAGCCGAAAGGCGTGGTGAAAATGTCCGAGCGCTCACCCGGCTGTAATTCGCGAATAACCTCCTCGAAATCCTCCACCATGTGACCGGCGGGGAACTGTCCCAGGTCGCCACCTTTGTCTCTACAATCCGAATGACGGTTGGCGACCTCGGCAAACGGCTCACCATGTTCCAACTCCGCCATCGCAACTTCGATTCCCGACTCCGCCTGCTCCTCGCTTTGTTCGTGGTTGACGTACTTCACGATGTGCGATGCGCGGAACATCTCTGGGCGGGGAAAGTTACAGCGGTGGGCATTGTAGAAGGCTTCCATCTCCTCCACGGTGGGCTTGATCGCATCAGCCACCAGTTCTTGCCTGATGCGCTGGACCCGGAGGTTCCGCTCAGTGGCCCGCCGGAGCTCGTTGTAATCGAAAGCCGTTCGGCAACCCCATTGGGCGCTTTGACGTGCGACTTCCTGCTCCAAGGCGCCCACGTCAATCGGCCGCATATCGTTGGCCGCCGCTTGCTCGATGAGAATTCGGTCTTGCGCGCAATGCTCGGCGGCTGCGCGCAAGCGGTGGGCGCGGTCAGTTAGATCAGGGATGCTCTGCCATTGCGGGTCCCGGCCGATCCGGTCGAATTCCTCGCGGATCAATTCCTCAGTCACAAACTGACGGTTTACCAGGTAGGGCATACGTTACTCGGTCAGATTCGTCAGCACATTGACGCCGCCAGAAATATCCGGGGCCACAATGTCAGGTAAGCCGGGAGTCGATAGTTCGTGGAAATGTCCTGCCAGGATAGAGCCAGGGGACGGGCCAGTACCGATGCCGAACGGTGTTGCGTAGGTCGCGTCGCCCTTGCCCAGGTAGACCATGATCGTGTCATACCCCGAGACGAGGATGTCCGGAATGCCGTCGCCGTTGACGTCCGCAACGCAGTTGATGCCGTTGGTGGCTTCGAAGGGCCCTGGAAGCCCCGGCTGAGACGTGAACTTGCCCTTTCCGTTCCCGAGGTAGACCTCCGCGCCGCTCCCGGACGCGCCTCCTAGAACTAGATCTAGGTTTCCATCCCCGTTTAAGTCCGCGAGAATTGGCTGCCCAGTGAGCGCGCCAAAGGTCGTCGGTACTTGCGTGAATCCGCCCTTATGATTGTTCAGCAACACTGCGGCATTTGCGTCCACCGGGAAAACGGCACTGGTCAGAACCAGATCCTTCCAGCCATCGTTGTTGATGTCTCCCGCCACAATGCCGGAGTATCCGCCACTAGGCGGATTGGCGACAATATCAGTCGGATTCTGAAAGGTGCCATCGCCGTTGCCTAAAGCGATTAGATTGCCCGACGTCGCGAAATCCACGTTTCCGTCATGATTGAAGTCACCGGGCGCTAAGTACCCGCCCGACGGTGTCGGCGTGGTGCTTGCCAGGGTAAAGGTGCCGTCACCATTACCCAGATAAGCATAGACACTTCCCTCGGCCGGCACCAGTAGATCAAGCTTGCCATCGCCGTTCAGATCGGTAGTAACCAGGCACTCGGCACCAGCCAGCGCGATGCTCGTTCCGGGCGTGAAAGGTGTTGCACCTTTACCTGTCCCGAGCAGAACGGAGATCCCTTTGGAGTTATTGACCGCCAAATCCGGTTTTCCGTCGCCATTGAAGTCGCCTTTCACTCCGCAGCCGGCGCCACCCGTGACGCTGGTCCAAATGCCATCCTCGAACCCTTTGTTGCTATCGTTGAGCAACACCGAAATGAAGTACTGGGCGCTGACGATAATATCAGTCAGGCCGTTGTTTCTTAGGTCGGCCAACACAAGGCCGGTAGTATAGAGGTAGGGGTCCACAGGGTAACTTATAGGCGCGCTGAAGTTGCCGCCGCCTTCTCCATAAGCTACATAACCGTCGCCAGAGACAAGATCAGGCCTACCATCACCGTTCACGTCGCCTATCGCCAGAGCTTGGTACGCACCCCCGGAGAGACTGACCACCTTAGGCCCTGTGAATCCACCGGCTCCGTTGCCGAAATAAAGATAAGCACCCTCAGCTACTGAACCGTTGAGGGCAATACTCGGCGGTCCGCCCTTCGTTAGGCTACCCACCGCAATCGCCAAGGGGTGGTTGGGTGTGCTAAATAGCTGAGGGGTTTGGAAAGTTCCATTGCCGTTGCCGAGGAGGACCGCAAAGCCGGCTCCCTTATTGCCCGGGGCGAGCCGAGTCACCGCAATATCGAGTTTGCCGTCCTGGTTGAAATCTGCAGCGGCGATATCAAACGAGCCCGAAAGAGTAACAGGGAGTACCGCAGAATTGAAGGTGCCACCGCCGTTCCCCGCCAGGAACCAAACGCCTGTATTCCCTGTGGCCACGATGTCCAAAATACCGTCGCTGTTGAAGTCGCCGACAACTAAATAGCCAACCACAGTGTCGTTGATCGGATAGTTTACGCTTGGTTGAAACGTCCCATCGCCGTTGCCCATGGATATGACGATTCCGTTCCCATTGCTTACCGCCATATCGACATTTCCGTCGCCGTTGAGATCGGAGGCGACAAAAGCCGATCCTCCGCACGCTGCTATTTTCGTGGTCGGTCCCGGCCGGAAGGTGCCATCGCCATTGCCGAACTGCACGGTGATCGTTTCACAGCTCAAGGCGATCAGATCGGGGATTCCATCGCCGTTGACATCTGCTACCTGGATGAACTGACTCCCTATCGGATAGTCGCGACGGGCGAAGAAGGTGGGCGTGGCTGGAGTGGTCTGAGCTCGCGCGGCGTTGCCTATCGCAATCATCCCTATCGCACTCACTGCGAAAAAGTCAAGAGCCAGAAAGACGGCGAGTTTGATGGTTGTCTTCACGCAGTATTTTCTGGTTACCAAGTATACACGGCAGATGCGCAGGTGTTGTTGTTGTTATTCATCAGAAATCCGTTGCTTCCGGTCATATTATTGGTACATTCCAGGTAGCTTATGTAGTTGTTAAAGGCGGTCTTCATCGCAGCCTGCACTTGCTGAACGCTGTTACTGGTGCTCCCATTGTTATTCAAGCTGAACAATTCGTTCTGGATGTTGATGCCGCCGTTGTTGCCAGTATTGAAAAAGTCCGTGTAGTAAGGCCACGCCAAGCCTAAGCCAGAAGGCGAGCCGGTAACGGCACCGTACTCGTTACCCACCTCCTGCGGATTCGCATTTCCGTTATTTCTGGACGGGGAGAAGTTGTAGAATTCAAACTGCGTGGAATTACTCTGACCAGAGTTAGTATTGAAAAGTACGATTGGCCCGTCCTGGCCTACGGCATCGACGGTATCCCAGAAGTTGTAAATACCCAGCTTACCACCGCCGTAACTGTTCTGCCCGAAAAAAGGCGCAGCGCTGGTGTTGAGTTCGGTTTGGTCGATTGTGCGCAACGCGATGGCGTGACTGGGCTGGGGATACGTAAGCTTGGCCACGGGGATCTCGTCGGTGGTGTGCAGGACGAAAGGTTGATAAAGCTGCCAAGCGTTGCTCCCAGTCGTGTTGTTGTGCAACGAGATACCGGATATCCTGCGGTGCTGAACCCCGGGATGGGGGTAGTCGTAGTTCGCATTGTTGTAATAATAAACCGCGTCGAAGATGGATTCGCGATTGGCAAGGTAGTACACCATGTCTCCACTGTTGTTCCGCCAACCCGTATCGCTACCGAGTGCCTGAGCGTAGAGAAACGGGAGGAGGTCGACGCTTGAGCAGGCGTATGGGATCAGATAAGGCTGCGCATTGACCTTGGTTGCGTTGCGACTAGTGGGGTAGCTGATGATAAGTGGAACGTTCAAGGATTCGTCGTAGAGCGCGTTACCTTTGTCGTGGAGGCCATGGGAACCGGCGAAATCCCCATGATCGGAGGTAAAAATGACCAGCGTATTATTGTTGAAGGGTGATTGGTAGAGACCAGCCGGGGTCGTTAGGCCGCTGGTGGAAAGTGAGCCGAGCACCTGCCCGACCTGGTAATCGACGCAGGATTGGAGCCAGACATAGTAATTGAGAAACATTCCCCAGGCCGTAGGCGTCGGCCAGTTGTTGTTGCTCGCGTTGTAGTTACCCGGCGACTGAATGTTCCCGGTGGTTTGCGCAAGATAGTATTGGAAATAATATTGGAGACCGGGCTTGTTATTGCCAAGAACCTCGTAATTCCAGTAGGCATTGTTTCCCCCACCTGGCGGTAAGTTGTTGTTGTTAAGGTAGATGTTGGGGAAGCTGAGGATCTCCATAGTCTGGGCAGTATTGTTTCCAGGATAGGCGGTATTAGACGAGGTGACTGGTGGTGGCTGATAACCGGTGCCTGTGACCTGGTTGTGGCTGCCCGTCTCAAACGTAAACAGGGGAGGGGTCGGGACGAGGGCGTAGCCCCAGGGAAAATTGCAAATATCGTGAGGGTTGACGAAACTCACTGCGCAAAACCAAGGCGTTGAAAGCCCGACGTTATTATTGTAACCGCCGTTGAGGTTGCCGCTGGCCCATCCTAGCCAATCACCGAACGCTCCTGCGATAGCCGCATCGTTGAGCTCCGTCAGTGCCAAGGGCATCACGGCGTTGTTGTAGTACTGCAAAGGGAGCGGCGAGTATCCGTAGTTTGGTACATCGTGCCCGGAGGCCAATGTCGACGCATCAATGAAGTCGCCACTAGCGCCCCCATTCAAGACACCATTAGGCGACGGAAACGTAGAGGGGAAGATTTTATTCAACGGGTTTGTCGTCGGAATGCTATATGTCGAGTTGAAACCATAGTCGCTCGGACCGTCCGCTCCAGGTCCAGAATCCGACGTCGTATAGCAGGACAAATGCCATTTGCCAATCCAGAAGCAGGCGTATCCGTTATTACGATTAAGGGGCTGTGAGAGAACGTTGCCAATTGTTGGAAAGCCTGCTTCAGTGTTGCTAGAGTTCCAGCTTGGGTTATAAGGAAGCAGTGGAGGTGGTGTAGGACTCGGGTGGGTTTGGAAGATTGAAGTTTGCTGAGAATACAGACCTGTTAACAGGCAGGCGCGGGAAGGCGTGCATACGGTGGCCGCAACAAAGTAGTTGGGAAGGATGTACGACCACTGCTTGGCAAGACCGGTGATGTTCGGTAGTGTATTGTTGTATACAGTCCACCAGGGGCTGCTGGATGAAGGCGCCGGCAACCAGAAGGCCGGATTTCTCATCTGATCGACGATGATGAGCAAGATGTTCTGTTTCGGGTAACCGGTGTTATAAACCGTAGTGCCGGCTGCGGGAACCTCACCTGGGTTGGCGGCATCAGCGGGTAACGCGGATGTCGCTGGCACAGGCGGCGGATACATTCCAAGCGCAATCAGATCCGGGGCGACGGGGATGATGTTCCCGAACGAGTCCTGATAGTAATAGACCTGCGAAGGGCTGGCGTCCTGCGACTGACCAAGCTTCAAGGCGCTAGCAGCGACGGCCGCTGCTCCCACAGTGCCAACAAATCGTCGCCGGGTGATCGGCCGACGTTGTTTCTGCTCGTTCGATTTCTCGTCCATACGCGGCACCTTTCGATAAGCAGCGCTAAACCGTTCAAACGTTTGTCGCACTGTCCGGCGACGTTGTCAAGCCTAAATTCGGTGAATTCGGGGCTTTTTGGACGCGTTTAGTACTAATCTGCGGGCACGCGTGTCGCATCCGCCGGGCTACACGATATTGAGTTCCGCTTTGGAACCGTAATGCAGCATTCAATTGGATGAGCAATCACGAAGAGTTCTGGTCCATTATTGGCATCGATTTGCGCGCGAATGAACCTTGATTTTGGCTTTCGTTACTTTGTACGATACCAAGATGCACAACCCAGACCAACTGCTTGATCCTGTCGCTGACGTGGAATGGGCCGAGAGCAACGGTACTCAGAAGGCTCCAAAGAAGTTGGGTTCGTGGTCCAAACACGTCAAGAAGACAATTTATACGCTCAATGTAGGAGATTACGCCCCGGAGATCTGCGCCTTGACGTACCCGCTGATGCAGGCATATGCGCGGAAGATTGGTGCGGATTTCCATGTGATCCGAGAACGAAAATTTCCCGACTGGCCGGTGGTCTACGAGAAACTGCAGATCTACGAGCTCGGAAGGGAGCATGGTAATGACTGGAATCTTTTCGTTGACAGCGACGCTCTAGTAAACCCGGAGATGTTCGATTTGACGGAGCATCTACACAAGAACACGGTTTGCCACAATGGCACAGACATGGCCGGGATTCGGTGGAAATACGATCAATATTTTCGCAGGGACGGCCGACATGTAGGTTCTTGTAACTGGTTCACTTTGGCTTCAGACTGGTGCCTCGACTTGTGGAGACCGCTTGATGATCTCACGTTAGAGCAGGCCATCGAAAACATCAATATCACCAACGGCGAGCGTAACTCTGGTCTTTGCAAAACGGAGCACTTGATTGACGACTACACGCTTTCAAGGAACATCGCGCGCTTCGGCTTGAAAGTTCAGACTGTTATAGAAATGTGCGGGAAACTCGGTTGGTGCGCGCCCGGCGGAGTGGCTGTTTCGCCGTTCCTCTTCCACAAGTACACGATCTCGAATGAGCAGAAGGTGCGGGAGATGTTGATGATCTTGAGCACGCCACTCGGTCAACCCTCGCCGGCAGGCTTGGGTTGGGGACTGCTGACTCCGCAAGGAGTGGCTGGCTACCAGATGAAGTGGGGTGTCCGATTCTAGCAGTTCTCTTAAGGAAATAGCGATGGCACAACTGCGTGCGAAAACCGTGTAGTGATTGCTGTTTCGCAACTGTCTCTGCCCGAGCAGCGTACAGTAGCAGTTTTTCCGGACGAGGAACGGCTGATGGCTAAGTTCGATCAAGTAACCGTCGTGGCAGTAGACGGCGGCAGTGACGGAAGGAACGCGGTCTATGCGATCTGTAGGACGATCGCGGAGTTGCCCGGCTCCCGAGGACTGCTCATCGCCGCAGCCAAGCCTACCAATCTTCCTGACGACGTGCAGTTTGTGGCCATAGATAGGCTCGACTATTCTCAATATTCGCTCTACGTAATCCAGTGCCTTTATTACCATATTCGCACGGACTTCGCGCTGATCGTTCAGGACGACGGCTGGGCGCTAAATGGTTCGAACTGGGACGACAGATGGTTCGAATACGACTATGTCGGTGCGCCTAACCATGTTGCAGGAGTCGACGGCCGCCTCTATCTTGACTACTCATGGGTGGGTTATTCCAACGCAATTCAAGTGTTGCAAGGAGGATTTAGCCTTCGAAGCCGGTCTTTTTTGGAGGCGCCGACCAAGTACGGAATATGCTATAAAATCACGGGCGTCCCAGTACTTGGACTCGAGGATATTCAACTATGCCTCATGCTTCGCGAGAGCTTAGAACGGCGGGGCCTGAGATTTGCACCCATTGAAACTGCTCTGCATTTTTCAGTAGAGTATATGCATCCGGTGGTTCACCAAGGTCTTGATTTGGAAAGGCTCTTTGGGCATCACCGCCAGACAAGAAGGCTGCGCTCACATTGTTTGGTTCAGAGCGGAATGACGCAGCAGGAGATTGATCGGTCGTTCGGGGAAGCAAGGATCATCGCCTTGTTGGAGCGCTACGGATACACGGTTATTCGGAAGGCGTAAGGGCAGCGAGAATCTTTCTTGTAAATGCCTGCGCGTTGGCCCCCTCCCGTTCCTCTGTTTGATGATCACCTTCTATGGGGTGACGATGTACCCCCTTGAAGGCCAGAATCCTCACGGACAAAGATCCGCCGATGCGGGAATTAGGTTGCTGGGGAAGCGTTCAACATCAGCGAGTGCCTGTTGCGGAACTCGGGATACTTTTGGCGGCCATCCCCGTTAAAATGGGCTACTGCGACGCGCTTATTCTTCCATTCGGCTTGTATCCGTCCGGCCTCGCGGAACATACGCATCTCACATCCCTGGAGTTGTAGATTGTAGATCGGATCTAATTCAATCCCGCAATTGGATTCTGCCAGGGCTGAATTGAAAATGAATTGGTTACGAAATCTTATTTCAGGACGGCTGTCCATCCAAGCTTGCATCTGGGGCATGCCCCGAACTGTCGAGTCGAGCGCGAGTAAGGCGGCGCGAGTGCCTGCGAACAACCCGTCGTTGACGACCAACGGGTACGATGCTAGTCTTTCGTCTAATAGTGTCGAAGCTTCTACGCGGTTGCCCTGATACAGACGCACGAAAGCATCGCCCAGGTTACGAAATCTTCGGCTGTTATTCTCACGGCAAACCAGGATAGATCCCTCGGGACACGCGTGGAGCATCGCAAACAAGGGTCGCAAGTCTCGTAGCACAAGCATATCCGCATCGAGACAAAGATATTGCTCGGCGTCTACGACACGAGCGACGGAATACAGTACAGATTTCAAGGTTAAACCTACCGGACGAATTGGGCGACATTGAATTAGGCGTGCCCGGTACTTTGCGACAACGGGCGCCACAGTCTCCGGATTTCCCGCGCAGAACACCACCAGTAGGGCGTCTTCGCAGGCCCCGTTTGTTGAAAGCGAGCCCAGCATGTCGTCCAACAGAGACTCAAAGCCACTCGATGCGACGGTCGCGATGCAACGTTCAGCCGACGGTATTGCTGGCGGTAGGACGATCTCCGTGCGCGCCAGACAATCGCACATGCTTGTGGTAGACGCGTCCAGCTTCCGGGTGAACAGCCGAGGGTTCAGCCATACAGAATGGCAGAATTCTGGATGGCCGGTCTCAACCGTCAATTCGAGCATTTGCGCGGAACCTAGTTCTGCGATCAGTAAACGCGGTGGATCTCCTGCCGTTACTCCTAACGCAGCGCCTACCAGCCGCCGATCCGCGAAGACCGTGAAATCTGCGCTCGAAACATTAGCGGGCACATCATCATTAAGTGCGACAAAGCACTCTAAGCGGCTAAATTGACCGTCCACCTTGAAGAGAGCTCGCGCAGGGGCATGGGTGCTAAGCGCGTGTAGGTCCGGTCGCGCTCGCACCGAAACGCGCTTACCCTCGTACCCTAATTCGCCGTTCAGTCCGATTAGTCCATAACCGACACAACACTCTATCCGAGGCAGCGCATCAAGATGTGTACACTGCTGCGCAGCACCATCAGGTTCACCGGTCGGCAGAGTAACCAGCGGAGCTAGATAATCCGCCAGCTCGGCATCGCAGAATGATTCTTCATAATAGTAGCTCCGGGAAAAAGCATTTTCACTGTTACGATGTGGGGAGCCTGGAGAGGATACGGCCGATTGAGATGGACCCGATTGATCGCGGCGAATGGTCGCTTCGTTCACTGTAGAGGTCGAAATCGGAAAAGATCTTTCCTTAGTCTTCAGGAACACCCACGTTCCACGATATGTCTTGACGTTGTAACACGGCTCATTAATCATTTGAGCGAATGTGATACAAGCCGCGCCCACGGCGGAGACGAAGAGGGAATCATCCACCAGCATATGGCCGCCAACAGCGAGCACATTCCAGAAATTCTTGATGTCGGTAAACGCGCCTTCGTAAGAGTGATCGCCATCAATGTGGATGAAGTCAAAACCCGTGGTTCCTAAAAATGAGAGATCGGTCAGATCTTGTGTGTCCTTTTTTAGTAACGTGAAGTTTACTGGCTGTGTCGCGTTCAGGTAATCGAGATTCACTCGTGCCTTGCTTAAGCTAGGGACTAGATCAGAACAGTCGTTTATATATAGGTCATATAGGTCGTTATCAACTCCGACGTACGACTCGATCGGATTACCATAGATAAAAGCTACAGCGGAATAGCCAAACCGGACGCCAATTTCCAGGACGCGCTTGGCCTTAAGGTCCTTGGCAAGTGCATTTAGAAATGGGTAATAGTCAACTGCATTAAGGTAGTCCGCATCTCGCTCAACGTACGGGAATGTCTTAAGAACAGCAATTATAGACATGAATGTTTGCCTGCCTGAATTATCGGAAGTGGCGCTGGTGAGATATGCGCCCTCATCGCTTTCCAGTCGCCACGGGACTCGTCTTGCGCTCGTGTCGATCCGCTGTGTCGAAAACTCATCACATTCAGATTTCTGCTTCGGTTTATTCGGATTCAGGGACGAGCGGCGCAAAGCTCCGCCACGACATAGAATAGCTTATCAATTCTCCAGGAGGAACCCATCTGACCTGCCTCGGTTTTCTCCGCAAAGATAATTGAGACGCTCCGTCTAATTTAACTCCTCTGCTGCCATCCCCGTCGGAGCCGCCCGTCGCAATCATTCCTCATGCAGAACGGCACGGAGCGGTCAAGGGCGCGCCAATCGGCGCGGCGTTGGCGAACTCTTGATCGCGAGTACCGTTCTGCGACTCCAACAGCGCTGACGGGCGGCGACCAGGCGGACGGCAGTAACATCCATCCTGTTGGTGAATTGTGAGCAGACTTCCACGTATTCCTTCGGTGTGCTGAACGAACTCGGCACCGACTACGAGCGCGCGGCCGAACACCGCGGCCGTAAGCTAAAGACTCTGTGGGAATGCCAAGAAGCCGAACGCCTTCGTAGACAGCACCAAGTCGAGCAAGCCCGGTGGGCTTAGGAGAAACAACAGAAGAAGCGGAGAGGGCGTGGCGCATGATGCGGACCAAGAAAGCCGACAGTAATGTGTTCCGACCAGGTTCCCGTTGCGTTCGTGAAGCGCAGCTCTGGAGGCTCAGCGAGCCGCAAGACCCGTACGACGCCGACAAGGTGCGTGAAACAGAACTGGTTGCTGCTCTTTCGCTCGACCAAGCTCTCAAATACATGCGGTACCGACACCGCGATTTCAACATCGCTAAGGCGGAGTCGCTTGGGATCATTGCGCTCGTCGGAGGCTCGCCGCTGGACTAACCTTGTGCGTCCCTTTTTCCCGGATCGATGAGCCGGAGCGGCTCGTCTGGGTTATAGTGGAAACCGTCGGGAGCAGGCTCCGTGGCCGGTTTGCGAGCTCTTAGCGCGGCGATTCTCCGCCGGACCTCATCTTCCCTGGGTCCCTGGCTCGGCGGGACCGTGGCGATGGGAACAATCGGGGCAGGTCTCGTTAAACGCGAAATTCGGCGCGCGGCATTTCTCCTGCGGCGGGATCGCTCCCGCACGAAATCGTTGACCGTGCTTTTCGGAACTTGAGACTGCAATTCAGCTGTGAGGATGTCCGAGATATCCCGATACGTCAGCCCGCGCTCGCGTAGCTCGTCTATCAATTCGCCGTACGGTTCCAAACGGGAGCGACCCGACTTCGTGGTCACCTTGCTGAGAATGTCCTGAAATTTGTCTTCCACATGCCCCCAAAGTCGCATCAACATGCACCGGACAGATGCCGGCCAAGTTCCGGACAAAAGCCGGACAATGGCCGGACAGACAACCCGCAACGCGGGCCGTCCAAACCTAAGCCGCAAGGCTTAGGGATGGTGTCTTTCGCGAAACAACGCTCTCGACAGAGAGCGAGAACATTGGCCCGCTCAAAAAGCCACTCAGAAACCAATACTGCCCACACTGGCCTCATAACTCACTCTCGACCTTTCGCACGACGATTTCACCGATGAACCGCCCCGCTTGAGCGGAGAAACGCTCGGAGCGAATGCTTGCCCGGAGCGATACGATGCGATGGCCGGCGATTGCGGAAAATAGCGGATCGAGCCCGCCGCCGCTGACGACAACATCGTGGCTCGCAAACGCGAGTCGCACCTGTTCGCTGTTACCCTCAGCGTAAACAAATTGATGCCAGGAGAGCACCACAATCTGGTTTTCAAGTACGATCTCCAGCGTTTCCGCAGGGTCGCTGGCACTGATGACCCACGGGGCGTTACCGGCCGATACCACGTTCACGCCGTCGCTCCTTTCGTGCTGGCCGCAAAAGCTCTTGCTGAACAATCTGCTTGGAAGCGTCGGTAAGCAAGGCTGCTGCTTTGCGAACCATTTCTCGTGCTATTTCGATGCCTCGCGAAGCCCCTCGGCGAACGCACTTGTTGCTGCCGCGGAGAAGCTCCGTGGCTGAGATCCGCGCCATGGACCGGCCAACAGTCTGCTGCAGGCGCTCTTTGTCGCTCGTGATCACCGTCACGCTATGACGGCCACGGGACGCCGCGACGTAAAACAGCTCCTTTAGCATGCCGTCGCCGGAGAGTATGACGGAATCCACCGTCTTTCCCTGGCTGCGGTGCGCCGTAACGGCATAGCCGTGGGCGAAGCGGCGGTAATCGGCGGGCAATCGGCGGCCGTCTTCCAGTTGAATTCGGCCGAGGGCGTCGACCGCCGAAACGGTCACCAACTCACCGTTCGTGATTCGCAGAGCGGCATCACGCCGATTGGAGGTAAGCAGTAGCCGATCGCCCGGCGAGACGTCGATCGGTTTGGCCTCCAAGACATCGAAGCTTCCGGCATTTCTCTTAGAGATTGTGGATCGGGTCCCGTTTGCCGCCCTAACGGCGATTCCCTTCTCCGTTACACCCAAGACCTCCACTGCCTCGCTCTTCGAAATGCCTTTTATAGCCCTATGAAACCCCAGTACTTGCCCTGGCCGGAGGTTCTGAAGGTCGGCCTTTTGCGCTTTCGCCCAGTTGAGCGAAACGTGGCGGGTGAGCGTGACGCCTTGGCCAAGTTGTCCATTTGCCTTCTTGCGATCACGGATTGTCTCCGTCACACGGTCGATCTCGTCGTGAGTTGCACAGACCACGAGCGTTTGCCCTTTCGAACCGGCAAAAGCGTCTGCGATCGCAGCGGCGCGATCGGAAAAAGGAACCTCTCGAACCGCGCCCATCGCATCCATCATGGCGAATCCACGTTCTGGGCTTCGGCGAAGCTCTTCCATCGCGCGGCGGTACTCCTTGCGGGCCTGCCGCTGCACCTGGGTCAGAGCCACACTCCTGAGCCGCGATTCCTTCTCCAGGATTCGCAGGGCGTCGCCTGCTTCGACGCTTTGGATCTGCTTGGTGTCGCCGCTGAAGACGATTCGCAGGGAGCGCTCTTCGGCAATGTTAAGCAGCTCGGCCATCTGCCGCGCCGAAACCATGCCAGCTTCGTCGATGATGACAACCTTGCCTCGGATGTCGTCGGCGATGCGTTTGTCCTGTAGAAGCCGCTCTATCGTGATGGCATCGGCAAAGCCGACTTTGTTCAGCTCGTCGACGGCACTCACCGTGGGAGCGACGGCGAGAACGGACCGGCCGGCGTCTTTCAGACCGCGCAGCAGCTCGCGCAATGTTGCTGTCTTGCCCGTGCCCGCAGCGCCGCTGATGCCCACTGCGCGATCCCGCGACCGGAGCACAAACTCAACAGCGTTCATCTGCTCAGGACGCAAACTGTCCGAGGCGACGAAACAACGTCCAGCACCGAGTGGCTCGAATCCACCGACTCCGTGATTGATGGCGGCGATCATGCTGCGCTCTCGCTCTAAGCTGGTTTCCGTTGCTAACTCGCGGCATGATCGCAATATTCTGCCGGCCGACTCCTGCACACCGAGTTCGCCTTTCAACTCGCTTAGCCGAATTCGCCCACGGCCATACCGTAAAGCTTCGGTGAGTAAGGCATGGTCAACGGTAACCGAGACGCGCTCAAAGATGTGATCCTTGGCATGCTCCAGAGACGGTCCGCTCGAATCCATTGAGGGACGGAACGCATGCCGGTCGGCCCGAATCTGGCTCATGGCCTTGTCGTCGCCAGGACTGAGCCGCGCCCGCTGCTTCGTCCGGAGTTCACGCGTCGAGATCTCGATGAGCTTGTCCGCCCGCGATTCGCGAACCAGCACAGCGACCTCATTGTCCGAGGGCCTCCGCCCCTGTTTCGCAATGAAGTCCTCAATGGCCTGATCCCGCTGAACGCTACGCTGGCTGAACTTCGCGAGCAGCTCCTTCGGGACGCCACGGATCTCGAAGCCGGAATCACGGCCCTTCGAGTCACGCTGGCTGTCGATCTCATATCCCAGCGTCCGAACTTCGCGGGCCAGCGCGTTTCGATAGACCTCGGAAAGATAGGCGCGTCGTTCGTAAATCTCGGATGCCTGCAATGCCTTCCAGCGGCCTTCGGTGCCATCGAACGTCAAGTTCGCCGCGACCGCGTGCGTGTGCAACTGTGGATCAAGTTCCCGGCTCGTGTCGTGGTGATAAACCGCCAGTGCCAGGTTTCCAGTCGGCCGATCCCCGTTGGCCCCAGCTTGCCGTACTCGGCTGGCTGCATACGTCTCGGCTTCCTGGAGCGTCTCCCTGACTGCTTTGCGATGTGCTTCGATCAAACGGTCGTCGCCTCCTATGAGCGCGAGTATCGAAACGGACTTCGGAGCGGAGATCGTGAAGTCGTAGAGGCTTCGGCCTTGTGCGAGTGTGCTCCCATCGACCGCCTTGCGGTCCGCGCTTCGCCGTACCCTCAAGAACTCATGCGTTCCTGGATCTAGACCTTGCCGCAGCGCCTCGAACTCTTCGGTCGCGACGAATCCGCTCAGCCCCAGCAGTTCCGCTCCACGCCCCTGCCACATACCCGTGACACGCTCGCTCTCGGCGTAATAGTCGCTGTGTTCCAGGTGCCGGGACGAGTACCCCTTGCCATCCGACATGGCGCGGATCGTCAACATGGATGCCTATCGCGGCGCTCCCCCGATCCAGTGGTGGTACCAGAAACTTAGCGCGACGCCGACGATTATGAAAAGGCCTGGGAGTGCAAACAACAACCATCGATAATCCTGGCGAACCACGGCCACCAGTTCGACCGACTGGCGTTTGTTGGCGGAGATAGCCTTCGAAGAGGTCGATTCGAGACTCTGAATAGCCCGATCAGCTTTAACCACCGCGCCATCGTAAGCTTTGTTCAGAGAATCGGTAGCGGAAACGAACTCGCTTGTTGCCTTCTTTATCTGCGCGGCGTTCACCGCCAGCGCGTCTGCGGTTTCAGGGATTGTGGTCTTGATGAATTGCTGTCGCAGACTTTCGTTGATCTCTGCCGCTACTGCCTTTGGGTTTAAGGCTTTGGCGATGTCAGCCGACAGCTGCGCAAGTCGCTCATCGATCTGCTTGGTCGATTCGTCTACGAAGTCGTGGACCTCGTCTAAGAGCTTTTCGTATCTGGCTACGGTCAGTTCAAACCGTTCCCGTTCTGTCGCCATTTGTTCGGGCAGTTTCACCATGATGAGGACCAAATACTGCATCGCCCGTATGATCCGTAACACCTCGTCGTTCTGCGGCAGTGAGCGGCAATAGCGGAGGTCCCGGTAAAAACCGGCGCGTGCATCGAGCGGGAGGAAGTTTGCGATCCGATCGATCAGATCGTCGTCAAACGGATCGTCTCGGTCAATTGGTTCGTCTTGGCGGTTCATGGCAGGAGTAGCTCCTGCACGTTGTCAAACTCTGCGAACAAGCGCCTACGATAACTTTGCGCCCGCATCACGAGCGATGATTGGCGCAACTCAGGTGCCGACGTAAGTCTGGCGGCGACCGCGCCCAGCGTAACGCCGTGATTCCGTGTGGCGTTTTCGAGCACCGGCAGACGGAAATCCATGTGTACAACCGCCGGCGAATACGTCTGCTGAAAAAGAAGCGCTTGGTGCGTCTCGCGCCAATACCGAAAGTCGGTGTGTTCGGCAATGGAATTCTCAACAATGAGGTAGGCAGTTCGATCACGCAAGCGCGACGCCCAGGCGAGAACGCTCTCCACGCTGGCCGGGTCGGCAGTGATCACTCCAACAGAAGTGAACGCGATACCAGCCTCCGCAACACTTGGATACATCTTGTCGAACCAGTCATAGGTAACCTGCCCAGCTCCGGCGCCCATGTCCGCCAGGATCACGGGCGGCCCGTCGGTCAGTTCATCGACGAAAGCATCCAGGCCAGCAGGCGTGTGAATGTTCACCTTAGGCACCTGACCGCCGAAGAAGTGCGTCAGCGATCCCCTCGACTTGTTCTCGGTGTCCAGATCCAAGAGCTTGACCGGGATGTCGTTCTCCTGGAACCACTCGGCCAAACCCGTCATCACGCAGGTCTTGCCGACTCCGCCCTTTCCCCCCATCGAAAGAATCACTCGTTTTGCGGGTATGGGGATTCCCACCGCTGGTGATTCCAAAATACTCTTCGCGCCATGCATGTTTGCAACCTCCTTGGTCTTGCTCTGTGCAGAATTTGGAGACGACACAGCTCCCTACTAACAAAGAGGATTTGAGGAAGCCAAATATCACCCAATCTGCGAAAAATCTTTCACCGTCCCGCAGTGCCCTCGCCGTTTCGTTCAAAAACGGCCATGCTCAACTTCCTCGAATCGCCCCGAGGGAAAAAGCACCCTCTACTAATAAAGGAAATGGCAGAGGCATCACAGGACAAACTTTAATGAAAATATTTGGTTACAGCGAAAATGCTGCGCCCACGAAGCTCACAGGTCGGTCTTTCCGACAAGCGTCCGACACACGGAAGGAGGAGAATCACGCGAACTCAAAAAAAAGTTGCTCCGACGCGTCCCGAAGTGCCTCCGCCGTTTCCTTTATATATAGAGGCACTGTTTTCAGGAATGACGGAATGGCGACAATCCCGGCCGCCGGTCACATGATCAGACCAGGTCAAGATTATGCAGGAACCCTTCCTTGACGGTATCGTGCAAGCCATTGCCGAACAGGTGATTGCGAAAATCAGGGCGGAGCTGTCCGGAAGTGGACTGTCTACACGCATCCAGCCGGCTTTGTTCACCGTGAAGGAAGCGGCTGTCTATCTCGGACGCAGTGAGCAGGCTGTGCAGCACCTGATCTTCCAAAAGGAACTGCCCGTAGTGCGTGTGGGTAGACGGGTTCATTTAGACCGTCGCGATTTGGAGGCCTGGATCGAGAAGAACAAATATTAGGTCGAGTCGGCTTCAGGTCGAAGCGTTTGCTTAGAGACGATCAATTGCCTGGCCTACATCCAGCCGGAGTCGATCATCCTTCTGGGAGTCTTCAAATGTGGCGCAGACGTATTTGCGAGCGATCATGCCCCAGCAGAAGTCAACAAAGAAATTCTACCAGACGCGCTAGACCATCGGGTTACAATCGACTATGCGGAAAAAAACTGACGGTTCCGGAACAATCTACCTTCGTGGCAAAATTTGGTGGGTGAAAATTAGAGTGGATGGGCGCCCAGTGTACCAGTCCAGCAAATCTTCGAAGAAGACGGAAGCGATCAAGCTGAGAGATAAGCTGCTTGCCAAGAGGCATCGCGGGGAGATTTCCGGTGGCACGCCTGATCGCGTTCTTATCGGCGAATTGCTCGATGACCTGATTAAATCCGATGTTAAAGAATCGACCCGGTACATCTACGATAAGGTCATCGAGAAGAGCATCCGCCCGTTTTTCGGCAGGTTCAAAGCGCAGCGCCTTACAACCGATCTCATGGAAGAATACCGGCGGAAACGAAAGGCCATGAAGATAAGCGACTCGACGGTGAATCGCGAGTTATCGGTGTTACGAAGTGCGCTCCACAAGGGGAAGCGCAGATCTCCTCCAAAGGTGAACGTCATTCCCTATTTCCCCCTGGTCAAGGAAACCAACATCCGCAAAGGATTTCTGACGGACGAGCAATACAATACCTTGCGCGATGCCCTTCCGAATGAGCTCAAGGCCCTGTTCGTCACGGGATTCGTCACGGGGATGCGCCTTGGCGAGATTCTGGCGATCAAATGGGATCAGGTGGATTTCGAGTCGGGCTTCATCGCACTCCACACGGGGGAAACAAAGAATGGCCAGGGAAGGGCAGTCCCGATCGTCGATGGTGATATGCGACGCTTGTTGAATGCCGCCAAGCATGAGCGTGATGCTGACTGGCCTCATTGTCTTCTGGTGTTCAGCCGGAGTGGTGAAGGCATCAAAGACTTCCGAGCGACGTGGCGTAAAGCTTGCATTGCGGCAGACGTTCCAGAGCTGAACTTCCACGATCTTCGCCGTACAGCCGTGCGGAATATGCGCCGGGCCGGAATTCCTCAGGTAGTGCGCATGAAGATTAGCGGCCACAAAACTGACAGCATGGAGCGTCGATATAACATCGTCGATGATGAGGATCTGACGGTCGCAAAGGCGCTCCTCGAGAGGCGTATGAGTGTAACCGAAAACGTAACCAGGACGTGAAACTGGGTGAAACCGGGCAATATAGTGCGCGTAAAGGAATCACGTAGTTGGCCTGTGGGAAACCTGGCGAAACATGTGAATTTGGATTCAGGTTCTAGTTCTCGCAAGGGAGTGGAGGTTCAAGTCCTCTCATCCGCACCAAAGAATTGGGATAGGAGATAGAAGCCCACAAAGTTGCACCCCCCCGGTGGTGGTTAGGGTGGGGCGAAGTTGCACCCTCGGGTGAAGCCGAAGGAAAATGCGCGCGAGGGATTCTTGGAGGACGTGGCGCGTGCGCGTGTTGCGAAGTTGTTGGCGAGAACCTGCACTTATCCGACACAAAGGATCAAAACGCCCAGTATTGGTAAGATGCAACGTGCGGGCATCTTCACTTTTCTCCGCCCGAATCGAAACTTGTATAATCCAACACATGTACCGATTACCCTGGAGCACAATTGCGCTCGGCTCGCTGTTGCTCATCTCGGTCTGCTTAGGAGGACAGGAAGTGCAATCTCCGCAACCTGAAAAGTCGAAGCCGCCTGTTAAAGTGGAGCAGCGCGGACGCATCCTCGGCATCGGCGGTGTCTTCTTCAAATCCGCTAATCGCGATCAGATGCGCGAATGGTATTCGAAGCATCTTGGACTCGCCGACAAAGGCCAAGGCGTGATGCTTCCCTGGCGCGAACACGACGACCCGCAAAAGGAACACGTTACAGTGTGGACTCTTTTTCCCGCCTCCACGGACTATTTCCCGGCCACGCAACCGATCATGATCAACTACATCGTGGACGATCTGGATGCTTTGCTCGACCGCTTAAAACAAGAGGGAGTAAAGATTGACGCCAAACGAATGAATGAATCCTACGGCAGCTTTGCCTGGATCTATGACGCGGACGGGAATAAGATTGAGCTCTGGCAGCCGGCGTCCGCAAAGCCCTAAGGGCCTTCCGCTGCACTTACTCAATTCCGCTGTCGCGTTATTGCGGTTGCTGTGATGGCAATTCGTCTCTCGTAGTTAGCTGCAAGTTCGTTGACGTAGCGCCGTCAGCCACAGTAACCCGGGTGCCTAGTTTGAGAATGATTTCGGGAGGTAGCATACCCGGACCGTCCATGGCGACGACGTAATATTGTCCAGTCGGTAGTCCTGCAAACGAAAATTGTCCCTTCGCGTCCGTTACTGCGACACGAAATGGGAGCGTTTCACGGATCGCAAAAACAAATATCCCAGGCCCCACCGGACCATTGGAATCGCTCACCGCTCCGCTCATGGTTGCAGTGCCGCGGGAGACAACAAGCTCTAAAGATGCGGCCGACGATGCGCCTAGATCTATAGGGCCATCGACATCCCGCCCATTGAAGCGCATTGCCTTTACGTACAAGGGCGGAGGCAGGAAGCCGACAATCACGTTATAAACTGCGGGCTCCATCCCCGTTACACGGAACTGGCCATCCGAATCGACCATCGGCGAATCCAGGTAGTTTAGTCCATCGGCGGGCGTCAGTGTGATTTGAGGCCATGAAGACAACGGCGGGCCTTCGACGGCAATCTTACCTCGCAGTTCCATCGCTGGTTTCATTTCAACAACAACACGGTCGAGATCGTTATTACCAACCGAAATGGATTGCCAGGCGACTAATGCAGGGCGATCCTCGGCGTCGACGTTTGATTTCGCCTCCAAAAAGTAGTTACCCGGTAAAACTCCATCAAACGAGAATTCCCCGCCAGCGCTCACACCCACATAGCGAGCTGATAAGCCGGGCGGGCGGCTGCCCTGACGAATCAAGGTCAGCCTGTCAGGGACGGCGAGGTCGCCCGAAACTGCATTTACGACCTTCCCGCTGAGCTTGAAAACCGCAACCTTTCGCAGCTTCAGCTCGAGTGCTCGCACCTGCGCGCCGGCGGCGAGATCAACCGGAGTGGCGTCGGCGCGATCCGTAGCATCGGGATAATAGGTGGTGACGTAGATTTCATGCCGGGCGTCATCTTGCCGGGCATCAGGCGATGCCGGTGTGACGGCTGGCGACATTTTCGCGGGCGCCGTCACCGACACCAGATATCGGCCCGGGTTGAGTCCGCCAATCGAGAATGCGCCGTCTGCGTCTGTTGTTCCCGTGCCGCTTCCGCCCGGAACCATGCAGGCAGTGCAGCCGTTTGCAGGTGAGTACATGCTGATATTGACGGTCGCGCCGGGGAGGATTTCGCCTTCGTCATCAACCACCCTGCCTGCGATGATGCCTTGCGGAACCAGCTTAATGACCAGGTCGGTGATTCTTTGCCCGCTCGTAAATCTCACCATCTGGACGTTGGTTAGGTAACCGGTGCGCTGTGCGTCGAGCAAATAGCCGCCTGGTGCAATGTCGTCGAACGTAAAATGTCCCTCCGCGTCGGTTTCTGTGCCGCGATCCGGAGCTGTGGCCTCGGTCGCGATCGCCCCGTCCGGACGGAAAGCTATCTGGGATGCGAGCTGAACCGTAGCGCGGCGTAGGGGCTTGCCGTCTGTTCCAAGGACGACACCGGAGATACTCGCCTTCTCAGCTGGATTGGGCGGTTGAGCGAAGCCGCTGTTGAGGCAAACAATTCCCAGGACTGCCAAAGTGGCTATGCGCCCGCGTAGGGCGGACTTCAGTCTCCCGGGCTTTTTCAGCAACCTGTTAGACCATAGTAGCGAATTGAGCTTCTGGCGTGTCTGCGCCGTAACACATGAGAAAATCGGTAGCGTATGGCCATCCTCGTTACCGGGAGTGCCGGACATCTTGGTGAGGCGCTCATGCGTACACTACAGGCTTCGCGTTACCAGGCAATTGGCCTTGACGTTAAGCACTCGGCCTTCACCCATCGAGTGGGTTCGGTTGCCGATCGCGGCTTTGTGAAGACATGCATGTCAGGGGTACATGCGGTCTTGCACACTGCAACGCTGCACAAGCCCCACATCGCCACGCACACCCGTCAGGACTTCGTAGACACCAACGTCACAGGCACTCTCAACTTGCTGGAGGAAGCGACAGCAGCCGGAGTGGGCGCCTTCATCTTCACGAGCACGACGAGCGTATTTGGGAGGGCGCTGGTCCCGCAGGTTGGGCAGCCGGCCGCGTGGATCACAGAGGATGTCGTGCCGTTACCGAAGAACATTTACGGTGTCACTAAGGCCGCCGCCGAGAACCTGTGCGAGTTGTTCCACAACATTCGCGGTCTGCCTTGCCTCATTCTGCGAACGTCACGATTCTTTCCCGAACCGGACGACTCCAGGGACATTCGACAATCCTATGAAGATTCCAACGCCAAGGTGAACGAGTTTCTGCATCGTAGAGCGGACATTGAAGACGTCGTCAACGCGCATCTTCTTGCTCTGGAGAGAGTCCACACGATCCGGTTCGGGCGATACATCGTGAGTGCGACCACGCCCTTCACCCGCGAAGACTTGGAAGAAGTCCGCACGAATGCAGACGGGGTTGTGAGGCGGCGAGTGCCGCGCTACCAAGAGGTGTACGCCGGCCTCGGATGGTCCATGTTCCCCGGCATCGACCGGGTCTACATCAATGACCGGGCGAGGCGGGACCTGGACTGGAGACCGAGATACGACTTTGCTCATATCATCGACCTTCTGGATGCGGGCGAGGACCCGCGCAGTTCGCTAGCCCGAACGGTTGGATCCAAAGGGTATCACGCCCATGCGTTTGCTGATGGACCATATCCGGTCGAATAGCCGCGATCCGTTTTGGAGCAGTCGGGAAAGAGTTCAGAAGCCGCTAGTAGGTCCGCTATAGCACTCCACGTTGCTCGCAGGCTACACGTCTACCTTAAGGAACCGAATGTCGAGTCCATGGGTGAGATGCAAAATTGATACGACGCTTGAGTGAGTCAATATGCGTGAAATCAAGCGTGGCCGTCGTGGTCAGGATGGTGGCGCTGATGGCCGTCGGCATGAGGAGCGCACTACTAATGCAAGCGCAGCAGCCCGTTTCAACCGTCGCGTTCGAAGCGGCCTCCGTTAAACCAAACAATTCCACAGATTTCCGGGGCAGCGACTGGAAGTTCCTACCGGGCGGAAGGTTTGTAGCTTCGAATACCCCACTTTCTATCATCATCGCGCTGGCTTACGACGTTCCTATGTATACGGAATCCCATCGAGTATTCGGCGGGCCTCAGTGGATTCGCTCGGAGAAGTTTGATATTCAGGCGACCGCAGGGGCGGGTGCCATCTCGCCGGGGATGTCCGTGAAGGCGCGTGACGACAAGGTTCGACTGATGCTCCAAAGCCTGCTTGCCGATCGCTTCAAACTTGTAATGCATCGCCAAGTTAGGGAAGTACTGGCTTACGTCGTGGTGGTCGCAAAGAATGGGCCGAAGCTGCGAGGGGCCGCTTTTGAGGAGAAAGACTGCCCCCAAGTGGAAGTGAATAACGGCGTCTCGTGCCACAGCGTAATCGGCGGTCAAGGAAGGGGCATACATGGGAAGGCAATCTCGGTTGCCGATATTCTAGCCTTTGCGGAGAACTGGTCGGATCGTCCGATCGTAGACGAGACCGGGATCGAGGGACTCTTCGAAGTCGATACTGAAGGCTGGATGCCCCTTCGGCCTAGGATCGTTCCACCGGGCAGGGAGCCGACGGCTGAGGATATCGCAATGGCCGACCCAACTCGTCCGACACTGTTCATTATCTTAGACAGGCTCGGCCTGAGAATGGAGTCACATCAGGCCCCGGTCGAGACGTTCGTCATCGATCAAATAGAAAAACTAACTGAGAATTGAGCGTCGGGTCCAGGGGCGAAATCGCTACACTACCCTTCAGTCAACTGGCCCCGATCGGTTTTGCGGGACACGCTTAGCACCAGCCAAAGCATTACACTGCAAACGGCGCCGATTTCAGCGACCCTGTCCTGAAGTGTCCAGACGAATAGCATCATGCTCGCCGTTAGCCCCCATTTCGAAGCCGCAGCCCGGAAGGCAGGTCCCCACGCGGCTCCTGTGCTGCGCCCAAGGGGCTGCAATTCAGGGACGCTCGCGTCGTCGTGGAGAAACAAGCGCAGAATCAGTTCTATCCTATTTCAAGTGTTAGCGTTGCCGAAGCGCCCGGTATAGAACGTGCCGGCGGAGTGGGTGGCCATCCGGAATAAGTGGATGATCAAAATCCCCGTTCCGGTCGTGGATCATTCCTAGTTTTTCCATCACGCGTCGCGACGGCAGATTGGCGGCTGTCGTGAATGAGACCACTTCGCCAAGTCGCAGCGATTCGAACGCGAACCGTAAAACAGAGGCCGCGCCTTCGGTTGCAAGCCCTCGATTCCAGAACCGGGCCGCCAAACGCCAGCCAATCTCAACACACGGAGTGAAGTGGGCTTCGAACGCAGGCACTGCCAGCCCGATGTATCCGGCAAACTCGCCCGTCGCCTTGTTGACAACCGCCCAAAGCCCGAAGCCGTAGCGCTCAAAGTGCAGGCGATTACGCTCCAGCATGGCATCGGTTTCTTCCCCATTTATCGTGTTTGGAAAATAGCGCATGACCAGGGGATCGGCGTTCATTGCGGAGAACGGAGCTCGATCAGACTGCTGCCAGCTGCGTAGCAGTAGCCTGGGTGTTTGAAAGGCGGGAATCTCCACAACAATTGGCGAAAAAATAAGAAGTCGGTCGCCCTGGCGAAATGCTATGACCGGTTGGATGTGTCCTCTCGACGGAGGCGATATCCGACGCCGTGAACAGTCTGAATCAAGGATGCCCTCTCGCCGAGTTTCTTCCTGAGGCTGCGGATGACGACATCCACCACATTTCCGCCGCCGTCATAGTTCTGCTCCCAGACGCTCGCTAGTAATGCGCTACGAGGAACAGCCTCCCCCGTACGCCTCTGGAGGAATTCCATTACCCCGAACTCAAGCTTGGTTAAGCCGATGCGGCGGCCATTAAAAACCAGTTCACGCGCGGCGCAGTCCAGCAAACTGTCCTCTTCAACGCCGAGCTCGGAGGCTACCAACCGGGCCAGCCATCCATCTACCGATGAAGGTCCGAAGTCGAGCAACGCCGAATGCCACCCATCAACGCCGGCGTCCATCATTACGCGAAAGCCCAGCTTCAGCGCCGCGGCGGCATAGGGTTCCAGGTCGTGAACCGTGAGGTACACGCGCCGCAGATGCGGGCGGAGCTCCAGGTACTTACGCTTGACGTCCACCCAGCACGCCGCCTGAACGGGCGACGGCGCCTCGCCATCCTTGGCCGATAGCCAGCGCCTGAGGAATAAGGCGCGCTGCTGGCGCGGCAATGGTTGCACGTTCAGGTGGTCCAACCACGCGCGCGTGACCGGGTCTTCACCGCAGAGTCTTGCTGAAACACTGAGTGGATCGAAGACACAATAGAAGCCTGCCGCCGAACCATTCCGGTCGCGGGTGACGGCGAAGGTCTGCGGCGCCTCACTCCACCATCTCTTCAGATAAATGGCGGTGACCGCATTCTCGTGATCGTCGATGATATTGAGAATCGCCTGCCCATCCTCGGTACGCGCGGGTTCGACCGCATATTCGTGTCCGGTGCTGGGGAAAAAGGCTTCCCGCACAACGGGATTCTCAAGAAGATAGAGCAGGTCCGCGGTGTAGCGCCACAGATCAGACGCGGGAGCTCCGCGAAGCTCGGTCATAAAACAGCGATAGGCAGAGCGCCGGTACGAGCGATACTGCTGTGGATTCTCTGCTCGCAATGTGGATGCTATGGCTTCCCGGACAGCGTCATGGATGTGAAGCCCGTCGCGGTCAGGTTGTACGAACGGGAGTGCCCGGATTCGCTCCTGCGCATCTTGCGGCGATGCATCGGGCAGCATCGCACTCAGGATCGGTAAGGTAACCCTGCGTACTACCGATGCGGCCTCCAGCGCCCGGCGAGTTTGGGGATCAGTGACATCGGCGAGGAACAAACGGGAAAACTCTTCCACCACGCGTTGCGCCATTCCGCTGGTCAATGCGATCCGCTCGGTATGGCGCACTGATGCCGCCAACGTGAGGGCCAAAGGGTGGCCATGGCAGATTCCTGCGAGATATTTGGCATCTGCGCCGGCCAGGCCCGCGCGGGACAACAGCTCCGTCGCATCGCTCCGTTCCAGTGATTCCAAGCGAATGCTTTTGAACAGGCCATGCCATCCAGGATCGGACAGCCATGCCGTGACTGGCGCTTCCCGGCCGCAAAGAATGAACTTCACGTTGTCAGGCAATATCGGTAGAAATACCTGGCGAAGCCAAGTGTCCATCAAGCGGAACGATTCGTAAGTGTCGAGAGCGACAATTACTTTGGTCCCCACATGGCCCAGGCGCGCGGCAATCTCTTCGGCCGAGCCGATGACACTTCCACTCGCGGTTGCAAGCTCTCTGAGCAGACCGGCTTCGGTGGGTTCAATACCGCGACAGTCCAGGCGAACTACTGTCGCGCCCTTGGCCCGGGCCACTTGAACGAACGCACCCAAAAGCCGCGACTTTCCGATTCCCGCAATTCCATGGAGGTGCACCACAACGGGTGCCTCATCGGCCAAAATGTCATCGAGCGAGCAAAGCTCCTCCAACCGACCGACGAAGCTACCCGACGCTTGGCGATCCAGTAGATCCTGAACTTGAGGCATGACGAATTGCCCTACCGATTTCAAGATCATAGCAAGATCGCGGTGTGATGACTGAGCGTGCAGGCGGTCCGCGCCTCTAACCTCGTGGAATGTCAGCTTTTTCCAGCGGCAAGTGCGTGAACCGCTTGAGTGGTCAGCGCCTGGCCGCCAATGCCCCATTCGCCGCTACGCACGTCCTCGATAATTACCCAGGTGACAGAACGCATGTTCTCACCCTCGATGGCAACCATAGCATCAGTTAGTTTCGTAATCATTTCCTTCTTCTGGGCGGGCGTGAAGACGTCCTCAATCAATTTCACTTGAATCAATGGCATGTTCTGGTTTCCCTCTCTACTTTTTGATTTGGGTTTTTTCCCACAATGCAAGCTTACGGGATTGGAACCAGGAATGGATTGTGAGGGGATTAGGAAATCATTAGATTTTGCAAATTGCCCGCAGGTCCCCTGGCGGCTTCCGGTCTAGTGGGCCAGGGTAGACCTATGTGAGAACCAGAGAGTTTATTATGATAAGTATCGCGTCGCAATGGTCGATCGTGTGCTCGGTAGTTATATGAAGCGTCTCATCTATCTGAGTGTTCTTCTGGGGAGCGGCTTTGCTGGGACTTTCGAGCGGGCCTCGGCAGAAGACGGGCCGGGTCAATTTCGCACGATGTTGGCCACTTATTGCGTCACCTGCCATGACACTCGCCTAAAGACCGGTGGCCTGGTGCTCGAGGGCCTGGACATCCAGTCTCCAGGGAATCATGCAGACATCTGGGAAAGGGCCCTGCGCAAGCTGCGCGCGCATCAGATGCCGCCGCCGGGCCTTCCGCAGCCGGCACAGAAGGACGCCGATTCGTTTATCGCCTGGATGGAGGGCGCTCTCGACGCTCACACCAAAGGCCCGACGGCGGGCTATGTGCCCATCGAGCGGCTGAACCGTACCGAGTACGCGGCCTCGGTTAGGATGCTCCTGGCAGTGCAAGTCAACGCGAAGGAAGTTCTGCCGCAGGATATCCGGGTGGAGGGCTTCGACAACATCGCCGACGCATTGAGCGTGTCCCCGGCGTTCCTCGATCAGTACATCACTGCGGCGCGGCAGGTGGCCCGGCTCGCGCTCGGCAATCCGAATCCTCGCGTCTCGGGTGTGAAATACACCGTCGCGGCCAGCCAGAATCCTCGGAATCCTCTGCCGCCCGGCACGCGCGGTGGCATAGCCTTCGAACACAACTTTCCGGTGGACGGGGATTATCAAATCAATATCAAGGATCTTGCCGTGGGCCCTTACTCGAACGCCTTGGAAACCCAGAGCACGCTGGTGATCATGATCGATGGCCGGATGGTGTTTCGGAAGCCGATTGGCGGGCGGACAGATTTGGCTCTCGTTGATCGCCTGGCCGGCACTGGACGCTCCCGAATTATGGAGCGGTTCTCGAAGATTCCGGTGCACGTGGAGGCCGGAAGTCACGAAGTCGCGGTGGCCTTCATCGACCGTTCCCATGTGGCGTCGGACGAGAATTTCCAAATTCTGGAACCTTACAACGGTTTGACAGGCGGTGCTGCCGCTCTCAACGGCAGAGCGGAGCTTCGCGACGCGGTCGAGATTGTCGGACCGTTCCAGCCTACAGGCATTTCGGAAACAGCCAGCCGGGCCCTCATTTTCATCTGCAAACCGAAGACCGCAGGACTGACAGGTGACGAGTCCGCTTGCGCTCGCCGCATCACGGAAAATCTGGCGCGACGCGCGTTCCGGCGGCCGCTCACGGCGGCGGATATGAACCGCTTGATGCCGTTTTATGAAAGGGCGCGCCATGACGGCGGATCATTCGACCAGGGAATTGAGCAGGTGGTAGCCGCGGTTCTGGCCAGCCCGCAATTCCTATATCGGATCATCAAAGGGCCGAAGGACACCGCGCCTGACACCGAGTTCGCGCTCACCGATCTGGAGCTGGCTTCACGGCTTTCCTTTTTCCTGTGGAACACCGGCCCGGACGAGGAACTTCTGACGCTGGCCGAGACCAACAAGCTGACACGTCCCGGGGTGCTCGATACGCAGGTAAAACGCATGCTCGCGGATCCCAAGGCATCCAGCCTGGTAACCAGCTTCGCGATGAAATGGCTGAACCTGACCGATCTCGATCAGGTGATCCCCGATCCTGTTCTGTTCCCCAATTTCAACGATCCACTGCGGCAGGATTTTGTAGCGGAGGCGGAAGCCTTCATCAGCCGCGTCTTTTCCGACGACCGGAGTGTTCTGGAACTCCTGACCGCCAACTACACGTTCCTGAATGAACGGCTGGCCCGTCATTATGGCGTTTCGGGCGTCTTCGGCCCCCAGTTGCGCGAAGTCACGCTGGATGAGAAGGAACGCTGGGGCCTGCTGGGCAAGGGCGCGATGTTGTTACGGACTTCTTATGGCGATCGCACTTCACCGGTTCTGCGCGGAGCGTGGGTGCTGGATAAGATCATTGGCAGTCCCGCGACGCCTCCGCCGCCCGATACGGCAACCGACCTTTCGCAAAGAGCCGGCGAACAGCCCAAGACCGTGCGTGCCAGGCTGGAGCAACATCGCAACAAAGCGAGTTGCAAGATGTGCCACGGGGTGATCGATCCGATCGGGTTGGCTCTCGAAAACTTCGACGCGACCGGCGTATTGCGGACGACCGACAGTCAGGCCAAGGCTCCCATCGATGCCAGCACGGTGCTGCCGAGCGGTGTGCCGATCAATGGCGTGGTGGAACTCAGGGCGCAACTTATGGATCGGCCCGAGCTGTTTGCGCGAAACGTAACCGAGAGATTGATGACTTACGCCGTCAATCGCCGGCTCGAGTATTTCGATATGCCGCAAGTTCGCGCCATCGTTCGCGGCGCCGCGAAAGACAATTACAAGCTGTCGTCCCTGATTCTGGGAATCGTGAATTCCGATGCATTCCGCAGGCAAGGCCCGCCATCCGATGCGAACCCACAATCAAGCGGATCGGAACTGACGGCGGCGGAAATAAAGCGATAGGAGAGAACATGTTCCTCACCAAGAAACACATTCCCCGGCGAGCAGTGCTGAAGGCTGCCGGAGTGACTTTGGGGCTGCCGTTTCTCGATGCGATGGTGCCTGCTGGCACAGCTTTGGCGCAGACGGCCGCCATGCCAAAGCTGCGGACCGGCTTCTTCTATCTTCCTCACGGCGCGATCATGTCCAACACCGCGCATGGTCCGGCCATGGATCGGTGGACGCCCAGCGGAGCGGGCGCCGATTTCAAGCTCAATGTAATTATGGCCTCGCTCGAGCCATACAAGAAGTATATTTCCTCGTTCGGCAATCTCGAGAACGCTGCCACCGCCGGCTCGGTGCATGCGTTCACTCCGGCCACCTGGCTCAGCGCGACGCGTCCGGATCTCGGAAAAGTCCGCGCGCACATGTCGATCACGCTCGATCAGGTAATCGCGAAAATCATTGGGCAGGAAACGCCTCTGCCATCGCTTGAGGTGGCTTCGGAGACGACCGTGCAGTCGGCGGCGGGAGGCGGCGGAAATTATTCCACTTTGTCTTTTCGCGACGTCGAGTCGCCGCTGCCGATGGAGCCCAATCCGCGCAAGGTATTCCTGCAGTTGTTCGGCGAGGGCGATACGCCGCAAGAGCGCGCGTCCATCAACCGCGAGACCGCGAGCCTCCTGGATTTGATTTTGGATGGTACCAAGAGTCTGCGGAGCGATCTCGGAAACCATGACAAGGCCGCTCTCGACGGGTATCTGGACAGCGTACGCGAGATCGAGCGCCGTACCCAGAAGGCCGCCGCGTCCGATGTCTCCTCCCTCAAGCTTCCCGATGCTCCAGCCGGAGAACTCGATTCCTTCCCTGACCAGGTGAAGCTGATGTTCGATCTGATCGCGCTCGCCTATCAAGCCGATCTCACGCGCGTGGCTTCCTACATCATGGCCGCGGAAGGAACCAACCGGACCTACAACCACATCGGAGTGCCGGATTCCTTCCACCCCGTTTCACATCACGCCAACGATCGGGAACGAATCAATAAGCTGGTCAAGATCCAGACCTGGCACATGGAGCAGTTCGCGGCTTTTCTGAAGAAGCTGGCGGACACGCCGGAAGGGGAGGGAACGCTGCTCGATCACTCGATTTTCCTGTATGGCTCGAACATGAGCAACAGCGACCTGCACAACAACTATCCGGAGCCGAACATTCTGGTGGGTGGCGGCAACGGCAGGATGAAGCTGGGTGGCCGGCATCTTGTGTTGCCGGAACGCACGCCGATTGCGAACCTGCACTTGACGATCCTGCAGAAGGTGGGAATGGAGCGCGACAAGTTCGGCGACAGCACCGGAGTGATTGCGGACGTGTAGGCACGCATGAAACGTTGCATTCTCGCCATCTGCTGTGTAATCGCTGCCTCTGCGCCTGTCCTCGGAGAGGTTGCGAAAGAATCGCTCGCCAGTCTCATCCAGGCGGGGAACAATAAGGAGGCGCTCGCCCGGATTCGCGCCGGCGCGGATGTGAATGAGGCGCAGCCCGATGGTACCCGCCCCGTACACTGGGCTGTCTACCACGTCGATTACGAGCTGCTGGGCGCGCTGCTGGCGAAAAAAGCCAAAGTGAACGTCACCAATGATTTCGGCTCCACTCCGATTGCTGAGGCGGCTAAACTCGGCGATGCCAGGATGGTGAAGATGCTGCTCGATGCCGGCGCCGAACCCGAGGGTGCGAATTCGGATGGCCAGACGGCCCTGATGCTCGCGATCAACACCGGCGAACTTCCGGTGGTCGAAATGTTGATCCAGGCCGGCGCCAGCGTAAACAGGATCGAAGAATTTCGCAACCAGACGCCGCTGATGTGGGCCGCCACAGCGCCTAGGAATGCCGGCGAAATGGTAAAGCTGCTTCTTTCGAAGGGCGCCGATGTCAGGCCGCGCGCGCTCTACACCGATTGGCCCAACCAGATTACGTCCGAGCCCCGGGCGCAGTATCGTCCCGTAGGCGGACTAACCGCACTGCTTTATGCCGCGCGCGACGGTTGCTATGACTGCGTTGAGGCACTGATCGCGGCCGGCGCCGATGTGAATGTGCCAACCCCTGAAGGCGTTACTCCCCTGATGCTCGCTCTCGATAATCAACAAAACGGTGTCGCTAAGCTGTTGCTCGAGCGGAGCGCCAATCCCCATGTGTGGGACTGGTGGGGCCGCACCGCATTGTACATTGCCATCGACAGGCGAGAGACTGCGCGCGCTTCGAAGCGTCCGGCCAATTCGAGCATGGATTCGAGCATGGAAATGATCAACCTGCTGCTGGCAGCGGGCGTCGACCCCAATACTCAGCTCAATATGCATCGTCCCAGCCGGGGAGGGAACAGCGGACGATTCGGCGATCCCCTTCTCAGTACTGGATGCACTCCATTGTTGCGGGCCACCATGGGCAACGACATGGAAGTGGTGCAGGCGCTATTGGCGAAGGGCGCGTCACCCAACATCAATGACATGGGTATGACAGCGTTCCTGGTGGCAGCGGGCTTCGGAGGCGGCCGCGGCTTCGGCGGACAGGCGGGCGCCAGTGGCGTCGCCAATATAGCGCTGATGGACCTGCTTCTGCAGCATGGCGCGGATGTGAACGCTCAGGTCACCGGCACAAAAACTTACTCCATGCGTGTTGCGCGCGCGCCCTCCACGAACGAGGGTATGTCGGCGCTCCACATCGCGGCTCAGTCCGGCCGTGCCGATGTTGTGCGCTTCCTGCTCGACAAAGGGGCGAATGCCGGGATCGTCGACAGTAACGGCCACCAGCCGATCGACCTGGTTGGTATCAGCCCTCCTTCGGGCAGAGGCGGCGCCACGCCTGAGGGAGCTGGTGCGGCTAAGGCGGCGTCAAACCCGGCGAATGTGGCCGAGATCCGCGAACTTCTTCGGGACTCAGTTTCCCACAAATAATCCCAAATTGGTGCACATGAGCCGCAACACCTGAGTCGCCCATGGCGGGTGAGCGGCGCCTGGCAGCCCGACAATCCTGGCATCAAGGCCAGCACCAAGGACCTCGGTGAGAAGGTCCTTCTTGAGGGCCATCCATCCACCTCGCGTTTGGTAACTGACAAGGAAGTGCGCTTCCCGCCGACCCGCCAGCAGTTGCGCCTGCTCATACGGCTCGGCCTTGTTCGCCGCCACAATCTCCCGGTCCGAAGAGACGAAGTACCGGGACGGCAGCTCCGGAATCGCCGAGGCCCTCGGATCATTCTCATGATCGTCACCGGACACGATATATAGGCGACCGGTTCTTGAGTCGGGCCGCCTGAGCTCGCTCTCGATGCGGTTGTAAATGTCTTCGGCGAACTGTTGCGGATAGTCGAACAACCGCTGCACTTCACGGTCGATGTGGGGCAAACGCCGCCAGCCGTTCACCCAGGCGAGCTTGGCCGCGCTTATCTCCCTATCGTCAAACACATCCTCAAATACATCCTCCAGGCTGAATCGCGTTTCAGCATCGTGCTCTAAGGCTTTGAGCGCCATGTGCTCGATGAGATGGGATGGCAACCCGAATATAACTCCGTATGGCGAACAGCCTCCGTCAACGGGCCTGAAACGCGGGAAATCGTCACGCCGCAACGAAGGGATCAATCGGTCCATCAGTGCGCTGTACTCTTTTATCAGCTGCACGTGCCGCTTTCCCAGGGGCGAATGCGCGACATTCTCCGTTTCGATGAAAACGTGCTCGATCATGCTGTAAGCGCTCAACAGGTCCCTGCGATTCAGAAACAGCTCGGGATCGGCAGATATGCCCTGACAGATGGCTCCTGCCATGTCGAGCCGCATTCGCTCATCGCCATTTCGCAATGCACAGTCATAGGCTTTGAGCAGCCCCACCAGACCTTGCACCAGCAGTGCGAAATCCAGTGCATTGGAGCTGCGCGTGCGAAGGACGACGCTATGCTCGTTGATAGACAAGCCATCCTTCGTGCAGTAGTAACGAATCTGTGAGGTCAGGTGCCCGCCCAGCATCCGAACATGGGCCTTCTGGATTTCGAGCACGTCCGCTTCCGGAAGCGTCTCTTTCACCCGCTGGGCGACGTTGAAATAGGGCGCCAACTCATCGGTGATGAGGCTCTGCGCCAATGGAATCAGCCAGCGCGCATCGCGCACGATCACGGGCTGATCGGCGGGCGAGCTTCTCCAGAGCTCATCGAGCACCCCTTGAATTTCCGCGAGCCGGCCGCCGGCGCTGCTCTTGTCCTTATCCCGGCCGTCATCCCAAAGCCGCATGCTCAGAAACTGGAGACACCGCAGTACATACAGGTTGAACAGCGTGTGCGCGTAGTGTATCCGACCGTTGCGACCCGGCCACCGCGTCTGCTGCCAGCAATAAAAACCGCGAATCATCATCTCCGTGGGATGGATCAGGTCGTTGTGAAGATCGGGAACCTGACGAGGCCTGAATCCCTCAGCCCAATGCGCTTCTTCGAGTAGGTGTCTTTGTTCTTTGGCGCGCACAACGGACCCTTCGGCCTGTACGCTTGTTCGAAGTTTTTGGCCGGCGGCGCCCGCAGTGGACGCAAAGAAGCAATCCTCGAAGTCGCGGGACAAAAGAGAATGGTCCTGCAGGTACCGGATCGGCTTTCGCTGGGCGTTCAGAACGGCTTCTATTCGCTCGACGATATCTTCGCGATGTTTCATAAACAGTCGCAGAAGCTCGATGTTGGCCTGAAACGAATCTGCAGCCATTCGAGAGAAAGTATAGCGAGGGATTGAGCGGGATGGGGTATGGCGAAACAGGCATGCTGTATTTTCTGGCAGAATTGAATGAATTCAGCAATCCTGGAAAACGGCCTGAAACGATGAAAGTCCCCTATGCGAAGAAGTGGCAGAAGGAAACGGATAAGCTACGCCAGATCGCGCTCGATTGTGACCTGACCGAAGAACTCAAGTGGGACAAACCGTGCTTCACCTTTCTGAAGAAAAACGTGGCGATCGTGATCCCGCTCAAGGAGTCGTGCGCGTTCTTGTTCTTCAAGGGCGCACTGCTCAAAGATCCGAAGCACGTTCTCGAAAGGATTGGAGAGCATACGCAGGCCAGGCGATGGATTAAATTCGCTTCGCTTCGGGAGATTGCGGCCGTACGATCGACCCTGAAGGACTACCTCTACGAAGCCATCGAATTGGAGGAGTCCGGGACGAAGATAGAAGTTGAGAAACCTTCAGAGCACCCAATTCCTGAGGAGTTGCAGAGGAGACTGGATGACAACGCGGTTCTCGGGTCAGCATTCGCAACTCTCACGCCAGGCCGGAGGAAGTCATACATTTTCCACGTCTCATCTGCGAAGCAGGCAAAAACCAGAGCAGCGCGGGTGGAAAAGTGCGTGCCGATGATCCTGAGTGGGCGTGGGTTCAATGAGTCGCTGAACTGAGGCTCGAGTCCCGAAGGAACACGGCCCGGGCCTCCACCATCCGGCCACCGGCGGCCCGCGATGTAAACTAAGCAGAATATAAACTAAACACAAATGACCGCTCAAGAAGTGCGCACATACATTGGATATTCAGGCTGGGCCTCGCGCAAGGTTCTAGAGGCCGCGCTCGCCTTGCCGCCCGAGGACCGAGCTAAGCCGATGGGCGTCTCCCACGAAAGCATCGCGAACACGCTCGCTCATATCTATTTCGGAGATGCAATCTGGTTTTCGCGGATTGCGGACCCCGGCTATCCCGTGCCGCCGCATGATGCGCTCCCGTCGCTCGATTTCGTCATCGAAGAATGGCCCCGACTGCAGGCCAAGTGGGAGGCCTGGGCAAATGCGGTCGCCGACTCAGACCTGGCCTGTCAGGTTTCCTTCAAGTCACGCTTTGTCGGCAACGCCGGCCTTCCTGCATGGCAGATCGTGGTGCATGTGGTGAACCACGCCACGCTACACCGCGGCCAAATCGTCGGCATGCTGCGTCAGCTTGGCACGAAGCCGCCCGCGACCGACATCTTGTTTTACTACTACGAACAAGCCGCGCCTGTCGCCGGCTAGCGCTTACGGCAGTTGGAATACCCAGACCGCCGGAGCACGATCGACGTTCTGGATTTCCGGCACCAGCGGCGTGAATCCCGTGGCCTGGGCGCCCCCATTGCCCACGCCGATAGCGATGTACTGCTTGCCGTTCACCGTATAGGAAATCGGCGCGTCGCTCGGCACATCGCTGAGTCGCGTTTCCCACAGCAGTTTGCCGGTCTGATCGTCGTAAGCGCGAAAGAACCGATCGATGGAACCGTTGAAGATTACCCCGCCTGCCGTATCCAATGTGCCGCTGGATACCGGTGCGCGATGGCGGTCGGTCCACACCACCTCGCGCGTGAGCATGTTGACGGCCTCCACCCGGCCGTACTTGCCGTCCGAATCCGGACGAGGCCGCACGGTGGGGCGAACGCCCGTGGATAACAAGGTCCGGCTGCCGTCCGTCACCGGCACCAGATCCATACACGCCTCCACCAGCGGTATGTACAGAATATTCGTCTCGGGATTGAAAGAAGCCGGAAGCCAGCTCTTGGCGCCGTCGGCATGCGGGCACACCAGGTGCGATTGGCCGTCGCCCGGCAGCGTTTGCGGATTGATGGTCTTCTTGCCAGTAACCGGATCGATGGAGGAAACGATGTTTTGCAGGCCCAGATCCTTTGACCAGATCCACTTTCCCGTCTCTGCGTCGAGCACGTCATAGGTGGCCTGCTTGCCGGAAGTCATGATCACCGGGCGAAGCACGCCGTTCACTTTCATTCGCACGACCTGGCGTTCAAACACCCAGTCCAGGTCCCACTGATCGTTAGGCAGGTGCTGATAATACCAGACCAGCTTGCCGGTATCGGGATTGATGGCCAGCGTGCAGTCCGTATACAGACCATCCGTATTGGCCCCCGGCCTCACGGGCTTCGCCAGCAAAGCAGTGTCATAGGTCTGCGCCACGCCGAAGAACGCGAGGTTGAGCGCGGAGTCGTAGCTTCCCGCGATCCAGACGGAGCCGCCGTTGCGCTCCTCGGCGGTGTGATCGTTCCAGGTGTCGCCACCGGGCTCGCCGGGCTGTGCGATGGTGTTGAATCGCCATGCGAGGTTGCCGGTTTCGGCGTCGAGCGCGACAATGTAGTTCTTCCCGCCGACGTGGCCACTGGTTCCGATCATCACTTTGCCCTTGGCGACCAGCGGACCGCCCGAGAGGCCGAAGCCGCGTTCCTCAGTCAGCGGCTGATCCCAGACCACCCGGCCGGTCTTTACATCCAGTGCCACTACGTGGACGTCGGAAGTCCCCATATAGACTTTGTTCCCATAAATGGCGATGGCGCGTTTGTTGCCCGCGTTCACGCCCGGAGGCAACAGCCGCGCATACTGCCAGAGCAGGTCGCCGGTGGCGGCATCCAGCGCTTCCAGTTTGTCACCCGGACTATGCAGGAACATCACGCCGTCGTGAACTACAGGCGTAGCTTCATTGGAGCCGGGGGAAAGCGTCCATGTCCAGGCGACGCGCAGATTGTTCACATTCGATTTCGTAACCTGCTTCAGCGGGCTGAATCCCTGATAATCGTAGCCGCGGCGCCACGTGAGCCACTCGCCCGGGGGCGGGTTCTGCAACAACGCGTCGGTGACGGGCGTGATTTTATCCAGAGGGTTCACCTTCGTTGGCGGCGGAGGCAGCTTCACCCCGGCCGATAAGCCGCCACCCAATCCGCCGGAGCGTCCTCCCGCGGGCGCTGGGATCGTCACTGAAGTGAGCGCGGCGGCGTCCGATGCGAATTCTTTCCGTCCAGTCGCAAAACCATTCTGCTGGAGCACATAGGCGAGGATTTGCGCGTACTCGGCGCCGCCCAGGCTACCGGGGCCGCCGGGTGGCATCTTCGTGCTCACATAAGTGAACAAGTCCGCCGCGGGCTTTCCGCCGTATTTCCTAAGAAAGGCCGCACCACGGAGCGGAGGGGCAACGGTGCCGTCATCCACTCTGGGGCCATGGCAGCTCGCACAGTTCTGCTGGTAGGCCGCCCTCCCTGCCACCGCTTGTGCCGATGTGAATAGCGCGTCCCCAGGTGGTGGAACCGCGCCGCCCGGCGCTTGAGCCTGCAACTCTGCGGGTGACACAAACGCAACCAAGGCGGCGATTGCTCCGCATAAGCTCGCGGAGAGCGCAACAACTCGCCACCTGTTTCCAGGATTTCTGGATGTCATGATCGAAGGTACCTCCGGGCCGACCGTTACCTGCAAAATTGTACTACCTTGCGACGCTAACGGTTCGTTGGTCGCTTGCCGCGATGAAGATAAACTACTCGGGAGAGGATCTAGCGAAATGAACAGACGCAACATCATGGGTTCGATGGCGTTGGCCGCCGCTGCGGTTCCGCTGGCTTTTGGAGCCGACGACGAAATCACCGAATGGGTCGGTTGGTGGGAGCGCTCCAAGAAATACACCTTGCAGATCGCCGAAGCTATGCCGGAATCCGGCTACGATTTCCGGCCGTTCCAGGGCGCCGGGGCGGCTACGGACAGCGTGCGATCCGGCGACGGAGCGCGCTCTTTTGGCGAACTGATGCAGCACATCGGCCAGGCGGAAGGCTTTTACCTTGGCCGGTTCGGTAAAGGAACAGCGCCTACGAGTCCTCGTGGCGATACCAGTAAGGCAGCCACAGTCAAGTACCTAAACGATTTGTTCGACTGGTCCATCGGCGTGGTGAAGCAGTTGTCCACGGCAGATCTGACCAAGCCTGTTACCGCGGGCAAGGGTCCAACCATGAGCGGCCTGTCTGCTCTGCTGAATGCCATGGTTCACACCGCGCACACTCGCGGGTACAGCGACCTTTATCTGCGTAGCAAGAACATCAAACCTCCGACTTATGCGGTGTAACATCTTTTCAAATCGTCTTCTCCTCTTTCTGGCCGTAGCGGCTTTCGCGGCCGCGCAACCGCCTACGCCGGGCGCGCCTCCTCCTGTCCCTCTTTTTTCTCCCGATGTGATCAAGTCGTTCACGCCAGCAGACAATCCAATCACGGACGCCAAGTCGAAGCTCGGCGACATGATCTTCGACGAGAAACGCATTTCGGCCGACGGCACGGTGGCGTGTAATACCTGCCATTCACCCCGCAATGGTTTCACCACTCACACGGAAGCCGCGCGCGGCGTGGGCGATCAGATCGGAAAGCGCAACGCTCCTTCCATCCTGAACGCCATGTTTTATAAATCCCTGCTCTGGGACGGGCGGGCTGCCACCCTGGAAGAGCAAGCTACGCTGCCGATTCTCAATCCTGTTGAAATGGGACAGAAGGACCCGAAAGATGTCGTGGCGAAACTGGTCGCAATTCCGGAGTTTGTTCAGGCATTCGAGCAGGTGTTTGGCCACCCGGTGAACTGGGAGGACATGGGCATGGCACTGGCTGCCTTCGAGCGGACCCGGCTCTCCACCGAAGCCCCATTCGATCGCTTTGTGCATGGCGACCAGAAGGCCATGAACGCGTCGCAGATACGGGGATGGGCGCTGTTCACAGGCAAGGCTCAATGCGGAAGCTGCCATAGCTATGATCCGGCGCTCCCGCTTTTTGGCGACAACCGCTTCCACAACACGGGAGCCTCGGCGCATAAACAGGACTTCAATCCACTAGCGAAGCGCGCTGGAGAAAGCGCGGCGGCAGGCAGCAAGGAGCAGATCGACAGGCTCGCGCTGGAGACCGATTACTCGGAATTGGGCCGCTTTCTGGTGACCAGGAAAAGGGAAGACATCGGCACTTTTAAGACGCCGTTTCTGAGGGACGTGCTTCTGACCGGGCCTTACATGCACGATGGAAGCCTGGAGACTCTCTGGGACGTTGTCGAATTCTTCAACAAAGGCGGTGAACGGAATCCATTTCTGGATTCCGAGATGAAACCGCTGGGTCTTACCGGCAATGAAGTGGACGACCTAGTGAACTTCCTGGCTGCTCTCACGTCGGACCGGTACGCCGAGTTACGAGCCGCCGAGTTGGATCGTCAGCGCACCAGTTATCTGTATCGCCGGGCAGTGCAGCACGCTGCCCACAGCGACGCGCGTTAGCCAAGATGCGGACCAGCTTGCCTCACCTGGCGAGCTGAGGAAACTGCTGGCGAAAGCTCGCCAGCTTGGGCACGTCGAAGGCGTCGACGTAGCGTTTGTTCGTACACAGAGGCGAATTCTGCAAGCAATGCTGCAGGTAATCCTGGTGATAATCCTCAGCGCGATAAAAAGCCTGAAGAGGAGCCACCTTGGTGACGATCGGCTTTGCGAAGGACTTCGCCCCGTTCAATTGCTGGATGTATGCTTCGGCTACGCGCTTCTGTTCGTCGGTGGTGAAAAAGATCTCCGAACGGTATTGCGTGCCTTCGTCTGGATCCTGGCGATTCAAAGTGGTTGGGTCGTGCACCGAGAAATAGACTTTCAACAACTGTCCGAAGGAAACCTGTGACGGATCGAATGTCACTTGAACGGATTCCGCATGGCCGGTTGTTCCAGAGCTGACAATCTCGTAGTGAGCGTTGGCCTTGCTCCCACCGGCATAGCCTGAGACCGCGCTCGACACACCTTTCACCGCATCGAAAACGCCTTGTATGCCCCAGAAGCATCCGCCGGCGAGGACCACTGTTTCCGTCTTTTTCTCCGCTCGGTTCTCATCGGCGGAAGGATTTGGTAGCGTAGCAGCCCCCAGCGTAAAGAGCGCGACTGCGCCAACCAGGCCTGTCCGTAACGCGATCCGCGTGAGCCCAATCTTTCGAATTGTCGGAATTGGCATCGGAACCTCCCAGATGTAAACGTACCATTTCTGGAAGCATGGTTGACATGCACGCTCGCGCCCAGTGGCACCTTCCTGCTCTCTGATTTGTGATTATGGAAAGTTGTGAAGCCACTTGCGCTGATACTGCTGCCGTTTTGCGTTCTCGCGCAGGATGCTCGCCTGGCGGCCATTCGCGCCACGGTTCTTGGCATCCGTCAGTACGCCAATGACCACCAGCAGGTGCGCGGAGGCATTCCACAGATCACCGTCGCCAAGCACGAGATCCGCGACTGGATCGAAGCGCGCGTCGCCAGTTTTCCCCGGAACGGCGATGCCGCGCTGCTTACTGCGAGCCTCCACCAGGGTCTGAGTGAAGCGAAACTGTTCTGTGATAAGGACTCGGATTGTTTCCCCACTGCGTTCGGCTTTCTCGACGAGATTCAGATCGAACGTCAGGATGATTTCCTCATCGCAGAGACTGCGGTGGGCGTCGGAATTCGGTGTGGCTACGATTATTCCGCTTATGTCTATCAGTGGAGCGACGGCCAATGGCAGCGCATCTGGGAGAACGAGCAAAACGACTACTCAAGCACCGCTTATTTTCCTCAAACGCTGCATGCCGTAGAAATCTCCGGTCCTGGTCCGGACGGAAACCGGCTTATTCTTACACTCGGTACGCAGGCCGGATGCTTGACTTTTAAGGACGTCTATTATCGCGTGTGGCGGCTGGGTACGCCCAGCGCGCTGCTAGACAAACGCGAGCTGCTGTATGACGAAGGAGACCCGCCGGTAACCGGGAAAATCCAACCTCGGGATCTGCGAATCGAGTTTTCAGCCGGGGGCGGCGGCTACGGCTACCCGCATAAGGCAGTCCGTCATTTTGGGATTCAGGGCACAACGGTGAAGCAGGTGGATCCGATCGCGCCTACACCACGCGACTTTGTCGATGAGTGGTTGGCCGCGCCATGGAAGGATAGTGCCGCACTCGCTGAATCGGCCGAACTCGAGCAGTGGCATCGGAAGCTGCATCGGGACGATGATGAGGGCGACTTCCCCGACGATCCAGTCAACTGCACGAACGACCCTGAGTTGTGGCAGATAGGCACACATCTGCAGGACGAACCCAAGCACTATTTTCTGGTCCGGTGGCATCGTCCCGACCGCTTCAGCATGGTTGCAATCAGCGATCAACCTCTCCCGGACTGCAAACAGGACGGTTCAGCGCACGTGGAAAGGCAGTGAGATCGTTTTGGTCTCGATGTGTTCAGTGACTTTGGTGAACACGTCGATATCGAAAGGTTCACCGATGTGATTGCCGGCCAGATCTTCGAGGCCGGTATCCACAATGAGCTGGTAATCGCCGGCGGCCCAGGGATGCTGCGGGACAAAGAGCCATTCGCTCTCCTGGCGCCCGATGGCCACCGCGCCGTAAATCATGCCGCCCGGTCCGGACACTTGAAGCATGCGCTGCAGCAGAGGATAATTCATCGGCGTCGGAAAATCGATCACCAGCGCCGCGCTATTGCCCGCCTTGGGCGCCGTCACGGTCCAGCGTTTCGGATCGGGCGGAACACGCTCGGCGGGTCCGCTGCGGAAAGCCTTGCGGAAGCCTTCAGCCATGGGCACGCCCCGCGCGTCCGGCCAGGCCGCATCGATCACCAGCGTGTAGCGCTTACCTTCCGTCAGTGGCGGCCCGATTTTCTCATTTGAGGTGAGCCCGCGCTTGATCCGGCCGGGATCGAAAGTCATGGTCAGGCGCTTATAGCTGGGCTCCCACAGCTCTTCGCCCGGCAGGAACACGGCATGCGAACCGACCAGTTCTTTGCCCCCCGAATCGAGCACGTGGATGTGGCTGGCGGCCTCTGCGCGGCTCATCGGCGCGGAGAAGTAGATATAGAGACGAAGCTGATTGCTGGGCCAGACGTCTCCGGAAGGATAGACCCGCTCGACGCGGGCAATTCGATTGGTGGGACGCGGAGGCCCGTCGAATGTTTTCTCGATGGGCGCGCCACCGGAAGGCGCTTTGAAGATGGCTCGGTAGTGAACGCCCGCTGCGATGGGATAAGTGGGATGGAAAACCAGTGAGCCGCTTTCCACCGTGTAGCTGCCGAGCAGCGCGGGCACATCGCCCGGGCCCGCATAGATCACAAAAACCGAAGCCCAGCCTTTGGCCGGTGGAGCTGGGGGTGCGTGCCACCCGGTGACTTTGAACGCACTTCCTTCAAACTGAATGGAGATATTCTGCGCGGCTGCGGTCATCCCCCACAAGAGGATGACCGCGAATCCGGCGAGACTGAGTTTACGCAATGTGGACTTACGGCAGGGCGACGGTCTGCAGATTGATCGGACCAACCGGCGGGCCGGGATTGTAAACTGGGCCGGATCCCGGATGGCCAGTCATGACGAGCACGTTCGACGCATCGAGTGCCGTGATGTGCTGCACGTTTTCGAGGCCGCTGACCTTGTCATAGGGCACGCCGGCAACGTCGGTGCGCTGCGGTTCGCTGATCGTCGGATAGGTCTCGATCTTGTCGGCCTTCAGTTTCACCACGCCGAAGCTGGTGTTGGCGATCAGAATGTAGTCATGGCCGTCTTTCTTGTAAGGGACCATGTCGAGGGGCTGGTTGCCCGCGCCGAGGTCGGCGATTTCAGCGCCTTTCACCTGTGCGCCCGGCTTCAGCTCGCTGACCGGGATTTTCACCAGCGGGGTGCAGGTGTAAGCAGCGAGGACGTACTGCTGGCCGGAGATGCTGTAGGGAACGAAGGTGCGGATGGGGGACTGCGTTTCATAACGGCCGTGCGAGGAATGCCAGATCTGCAGAGTGGCGCCTTTTTCGGCGGACTTGAACGGGAACGGAATCGAGCGCAGCGCCGAACTCCACTCTTCGTTCGAGAGACCCGCCACCATCAGATTGCCGTTGACGTAATTCATATCGGTGATGGTCTGCATGCGTTGGTTCTGCCGGGCATTGGCGTTGGCCTGAGGAGCGTCCACGAGGCTGACTCCCTGATTCGGCGCGCTATCGAGCGAGAGCATGTTGATGTTGCCGGACGTTTCCACCCGTGCGATCAGTGGCGCGGCGTCGGGGCCCTTGCCACGCGAGGCTGATACGTAGGCATTCCGAGATATTGGATTGACCACAACATCGTTGATGACGATCTGGTCAGCGGGCACGCCCACCAGAGCGGCGATTTTGGCATCGACGCCCTCGACGTTGATAGAGGCTTTGGAGGCAGGCTTCGTGTCCTTGGTATCAATGGCCACGATTTGGGCTCCAGCGGAATCCGCGACGAAAAGGATGCCGTCGGGTCCGAAGGCGAGCGGTCCGGCGGAAGTTAGAGGCACCTTACCCACGGGAAGATTCACGTGGGTGGTAGCCGTTCTGCTGACGGTGCTGAAGGTTAACGCCAGCGCGGCAACGGCGCTAACGCCAAGGACTGTTCTGATTTTCGTCTTCAGACGCATGGCTTGATCTCCTCGCGGTTTAGTTTATAACAATTGAGGCGCGTGTGCCTTGCCCGGACGGCTAAAATCCAAGCCTGCGATATACTCAATGACCGCTGGAGGTTTGCATGGGAAATAAACGAATGCTCGCGTGGGTGATCTGGTCATCCGCCTTTGCGGCCGGCACATTACCGGCTCAGGTGCCGCCGGACATCGCGACCAGGCTGATTGCGATTGGACGGGGAGTGTGCGTCCCGGAAACCGCGGAACTCTATGCGCCGTTGCAGCCGAAGCCTCCCTACGAAGGTGTTGCATTTACGCGCGACGTCTCGTTCGGGCCAGACGCCAAGAACGTCCTCGACGTGGCCGAGCCAGAAAAAGGCGGCGGATCGCGGCCCGTCCTGATCTATCTTTCGGGTGGGGCCGGCAACAAGCAACAGGGTGGTCCCAACGGCGAGGCTTTCTACGACAACATCATGGTTTGGGCGGTGAAGAGCGGCATGGTCGGAGTGAACATGCAGCGCCGTCCCGGCGAGGCGTGGGACGATCCGGCGAAAGACGTGAGCCTGGTGGTCGACTGGGTGAACAAAAACATCGCGCAGCACAAAGGCAATCCGCAGCGGGTTTTCGCCTGGTCGCAATCCGCCGGGAACATTCCTCTCAGTACCTATGTCTCGCATTCCGAATTTTGGGGAACCGAGGGCATTGGTCTCAAGGGCGTGATTTTCATGTCGCCACCGGCCTTCGATATTCTCCCGGTAACCCCACCGCCGGTTCAGGGCGCTGCATTCGCTCCCTGCGGCTCTCCCAATGGGGGACCTCCCGCCGCTCCGGCAGCCGGACGCGGAGGTGGGCCGGGTGGGCGCGGGCCGGGTGCGGGACGAACGCCTCCGGACCCTGCCACACTGCTGGCCCGTTCGAATCTTCCCGGGTTGACGGGTGCGAAGATACCTCTTATGATCTCGGTCGCAGAGCTTGACCCTCCCAACATCATCGGGTTTGCCGAGACCCTGCGGGATGAGCTCAAGAAAGCCAACCGCAACGTGACCTACGTCGCATATAAGGACCACAGCCACATCTCCGAGGTAATGTCGCCAGACACGGCCGATACGAGCGTCACCGGGACAATCCTCAAATGGATGAAGAGCGTCAAATAGTTTAGAGCTAGTCTGATGGATGGAGGAGAGTCCCAATGAAGGCGGTTCGATTAGACAAGTACGGCGGTATTGACGTTCTGCGTGTAGATGACGTGCCGGTTCCAGAGCCGTCTCAAGGCGAAGTGCTCGTTCAAGTGAAGGCCGCTTCCATCAACCCTGGTGAGGCGAAAATTCGCGAGGGACTCATGCATGCGCGCTGGCCTGCCACTTTCCCGTCGGGTGAAGGGAGTGACCTGGCTGGGATCGTAACGAAGATCGGCGCCGGAGTGGAAGGCGTCAAGGTTGGGAACGAGGTGATCGGTTTCACAGACCGGCGCGCCAGCCACGCCGAGTACGTTGTGGTTGAGGCGCAGAACTTGACGCGCAAGCCGGCGAACGTATCCTGGGAGGTTGCCGGTTCGCTGCCCATTGCTGGAAGCACCGCATATGCCGCCGTGCGTGCGGTGTCGCTGAAGCCCGGCGACACCGTTGCTGTCTCGGGCGCCGCCGGTGGTGTAGGGTCGATCGCCGTGCAGTTGGCCAAACGCGCTGGGGCGGAAGTGATCGGTATTGCCAGCGCGTCCAACCACGCATGGCTGATTGCTCACGGCGTCAAGCCTATGGCATACGGCGACAAGCTGGCCGGCCAGCTGCGTGAAGCTGGAATTAACGCATTCGTCGACGCCAACGGCAGCGGCTATGTGAAGCTCGCGATCGATTTGGGCGTTCGAGCTGACCGCATCGACACGATTATCGATTTTGCCGCGGCGCAGCAGTATGGGGTAAAGACCGAGGGCGCCCAGGCAGCACTGAACGCTGCGGTCCTTGCGGAACTCGCGGGGCTTGTTGCGGCGGGCGATCTGGAAGTGCCGATCGCCGCGACCTTTCCGTTGGCTGACGTGCGTACGGCATTCCAGCAGCTTGAGCAGGGCCACACTCGGGGCAAGATCGTGCTGCTGCCCTGAGCGAGCCGCTAGAACTTGCTGTCATTCGAGACTTCCTGATACGATCTGTTGGCGACTCGTTATGACTGGCAAGCTCGGTATCGCAGGCCTTCTGCTTCTCTCCGCGGCCACTGCCTTTGGGCACCACGCTTACACCGCGGAGTTCGATACCACCAAGCCAATCAAGCTCACCGGAGTGCTCACCAAGCTGGAGTGGACCAATCCGCATATCTGGCTCTATTTGGACGTCAAGGACGAGAACGGCAAAGTCACCAATTGGGGCTTTTCCGCATCGCCGCCGGGGATGCTCACCCGGCGGGGGATCACCAAGACGAGTCTGAAACTCGGCGAGGTGCTCACCATCTCCGGGCATCGCGCGAAAGATGGGTCGAACAACGGGTCCGGAAACATTGTCACTTTTGCCGACGGGCATGACGCATTGATAGGGCAGGATCAGGCGCTTCGGCCAACCGAGCTGGCTTCTCCACCGCCGAGCGTCAAGTAAAAAGATGAGGTTCCATTCGATTCTGGTTCTGTCGTTGCTGTCTCTGCCGGGATTCGGCCAGATCAGCACGAGCTTCCCGCGCATGCCTGACGGCAAGCCCAATTTCAGCGGGGTCTACGCCGGTCCCGCTTTCGCGCACAATGTCGGACCCAATGACACCGATACCCCGGTGGTCACCAACTTCGATCCGCGCCGGATGTCGCCGCTATTGCCAGGTGCGGAAAAGATGTTCCGCCAGGCGCCCAACGGCGACCCGCGCCACGACGATCCCACTGAGCTTTGCCTGCCCGACGGTCACCCGCGCGAAGCTCTGGCGCCTTATGCCCAGCAGATCGTGCAGACCCCGGAAACGGTGGTCTTCTTATATGAGTACATGCATTTTTTTCGCGTGATCCCGATCGACAAGCCTCACCCCGCCGATGTGGATTCCACCTTCATGGGCGATGCGGTCGCCAAATGGGACGGCGACACGCTGGTGATCGACACTGTCGGCCTGCGGGAGTGGACTCTGGCAGCCACCAACCAATGGCATAGCGACGCGCTCCATACCGTAGAACGCCTGCGGTATATCGATCGAAGCACGGTATCCTATGAGATTCTGATCGACGATTCCAAACTGTTCAGCAAGCCCTGGTCGCAGGAATTTCAGATGAAGTTGCATCCCACCTGGAAGCTTCTGGAACAAGTATGTGAGGAAAACAACCGGTGTCAGACTGGAAACTGCTCACCTTCCAGCCCGCAAAAGTAACCTCACTGACCTGCGGGGGCGTCTGTTCCTTAAGACGCTGCTCGGCTCGAAGCCGTCAATCTTTTAAAGAGGCCGTCAATCTTGAAAGCTGATATGCCAGGGGGCTTGTGTCCGGCGAAAGTATTGACTACATTACTTAAAGGTCCCTGTAACCGGTGGAATCTCGCGGGGGGGCTGAATGGTTGGGAGTCCAAATGACTAAAGGCAAGAGCGGCTCGATCCTGGCGGCGCTGGCGATGGTTGCCCTGCCGGCTTATTTGGGCACCGCGCTCGCGCAACAAACTGGATCGGTTCCCGCGGCAACCGCGCCCACCGTGGTGGCAACTTCTGCCGCCTCCGAGCGCGCTCTGCTCGACCAATATTGCGTCGTGTGCCACAACCAGCGCTTGAAAACGGGCGGACTGACGCTCGACCAGCTCGACGTTGCCCGTATTCACGATCACCCGGAAATCTGGGAAAAAGTGGTGCGCAAGCTCCGCGCCGGAATGATGCCTCCCTCCGGCCTGCCGCGTCCTGCTGCTCCGGTGATGGATTCCATGATCACTTTCATGGAAAAAGAACTCGACCGCGACGCCGCGCCCAATCTCACTCCTCCCGGAATGCATCGCATGAACCGCACCGAATACACCAATGCGATTCGTGACGTGCTGGGGCTGCAAGTGGACGCGACAAAATTCCTGCCTCCCGACGATTCCACCCACGGGTTCGACAATATCGCCGGCGCCCTGACGCTGTCGCCCGCGCTGATGGAAGCGTATCTTTCGGCGGCGGGAAAAATCAGCCGTCTGGCGATCGGCGATGTGTCCGCTCCCACCCAGGCGGTCTTTGAGGTGCCGGCGGATACGGCGCAAAATTATCACATCGAAGGGCTTCCGTTCGGAACCCGCGGCGGCATCCTGATCAAGTATCAATTTCCGGCGGACGGCGAATATTCCTTCAAGGTGAAAGGCGTCACCGGATATTTTCAGGCCGTACTGGGCGGCGTGAAGGGCGAGCAACTCGAGGTGACGGTGGATGGCGACCGCAAGAAGCTGTTCGATTGGGATAAGGAAATCTCGACCACTACCGGCATGGGCCGCTCCACCGAGCGCATCCCGGTGAAGGCCGGCGTGCACACCGTCGGCGTGACATTCCTTGCGACCAACGATGTGCCGGGCAGCGAACTGAACCGGCCGTTTCAGCGGACCATGAACACGCCGGGCTCCATTCCTGGCTTCTTGTTCTATCCGCACGTTGGCCAAGTCTGGATCGAAGGCCCTTACAATGCCGCGGGCGCCAATGGATCCCCTAGCCGGCAGAAGATTTTTGTCTGCCGTCCCGCCACTCCTCGCGACGAAGCTCCGTGCGCGCGCACCATCCTTTCCACGCTCGCCAAGCATGCTTACCGGCGTCCGCCCACACCCGCGGATCTGGCTGCGTTGACCGAGTTTTATCAGACCGGCCGCGGCGGTGGTGGAACTTTCGACGACGGCATCGAAGCGGCGCTGCAACGCCTGCTGGTGGATCCGGAGTTCGTGTATCGCAGCGAGGCGGAACCGGCCAGCGGCGCCCCCGGGAGCAGCTATCGCATCAGCGATCTGGCGCTGGCTTCGCGGCTGTCCTTTTTCCTGTGGAGCAGTGTCCCGGACGACGAGTTGATCAATCTCGCCGCTCAGGGCAAACTCAGGGATCGGACGATATTAGAGACGCAGGTGCGGCGCATGTTGGCGGATCCGAAGTCGGAAGCCTTCATCACCAACTTCACCGGCCAATGGCTGGGCGTGCGGTCCTTGACGACCAGCGAGCCAGTGGTAAACCTCTTTCCGGATTTCGACGACAATCTGCGCGCGGCCTACCGGCATGAAGTGGAACTGTTCTTCGGCAGCGTGGTGCGTGAGGATCGCAGCGTCCTCGATCTGTTGACTGCGAATTACACATTCGTCAACGAGCGGCTGGCGAAACAGTATGGAATCCCGAACATCTATGGCTCGCAGTTCCGCGAAGTGACGTTGCCCGCGGATCTCGACGCGCGCCGCGGCCTGCTCGGCAAGGGAGCGCTGTTGACGGAGACATCCAACGCCGCTCGCACTTCGCCCGTCACCCGAGGCAAATGGTTCCTGCAAACCTTCCTCGGCGTCAGTCCGCCGGACCCGCCGCCCAACGTGCCTACGCTTAAGGAACAAGCGGTGGATTCCACCGGCAACGCCAAAGCGCCCACCATGCGGCAGACCATGGAAGCACATCGCAAAAACCCGGTCTGTGCGTCCTGCCACAAGATCTTCGAGCCCATCGGACTGGCGCTCGAAAACTTTGACGCGGTCGGCACATGGCGCACCATGGATGGAGACAGCCCCATCGACGCCTCGGGCGTTTTGGTGGACGGAACCAAAGTGAACGGAGTGGCCAGCCTGCGCGAATCGCTGGTGGGCCGGTCCGATCAGTTCGTGCGCGTTATTACCGAAAAGATGACCACCTACGCACTGGGCCGCGGAGTGGAGTATCAGGACATGCCGCTGGTGCGCTCCATCGTGCGCGATTCGGCCCGAACCAACTACAACTTCTCGTCCCTGGTATTGGGTGTCGTGGAGAGCGCGCCGTTCCAGACGAATACGAAATCAGCACCTAGCAGCAGCGGCCAGGAGCGGGCGGCTCGTTAATAGGAGAAATCGGGAATCATGTTTATCACCAAGAAACACATTTCGCGCCGGACGGTGCTGCGTGGCACCGGTCTGACGCTGGCGTTACCCTTGCTGGACGCGATGATTCCGGCCGCGACGGCGCAGTCTCAAACGGCGGCCGCTCCCAAGCCCCGCTTTGTCGGCTGTTTTGTGCCGCACGGCATGGCTCCCGGTTATTGGGTGCCGGAAAAAGAGGGCGCGCTGGACTCTGTGCTTCCATTCAATTGGAAACCGCTGGAACCGTTCCGTGATAACACCGTGATTTTGAGCGGTCTGCATTGCCGTTCGGCTGAGCCGCCTCCGGGCGCCACCGGCGCCGACCATTGGGTGGCCGCGTGTTTCCTGTGCGCGGATAAACCCAAGAAGACGGCCGGAGCCGACGTGCGGGCAGGGAAGACCATCGACCAGATGATCGCGGAAAAAATCGGCCGGGATAATCTGATGCCGTCCATGCAACTGGCGGTAGAAGATCCGGGTGCGAATTCCAGTAATTGCGGTGAGGGCTACAGCTGCGCCTACACCAACACAATATCCTGGGCCACGCCCAGCCAGCCGCTGCCCATGGAGCTGAATCCGCAGGTAGTGTTCGAGCGCATGTTCGGAGACGGCAGCACGGCCGATTTGCGCAGTGCGCGCCGCAAGCGGGACCGTAGCATTCTGGATTCGCTCACCGGCAGCCTCACCCGGCTGCGCGCCGAAGTGGGCAGCGAAGATCGCAACCGCGTAGACGAGTACACCCAGGACGTCCGCGAGATCGAGCGCCGTCTGCAAATCGCCACGAAGGCCTCCATGGCCGCGACCACCGATATGGGCGTGCCGGTGGGTGTGCCGCAAACCTTTGACGAACATATCAAGCTGCAGTTCGATCTTTTGGCGCTGGCGTTCAAGGCGGACATCACTCGGGTGGGCACGCTGCTTTTTGCCCGCGACCTTACGGGCCGCACTTACCCGGAAAGCGAAGCGCCTACCATTGGTTTCCATGGTGGATCGCATCACGGCGAAGATCCGAAGCGAATCGCCGAGCTGTCGAAAATCAATCAGTATCACGTGAAGATGCTGGCTCACCTGATCGACAAGCTGGCCACTACCAAGGACGGCGCGGGAACGCTGCTCGAGCAATCCATGGTGCTCTTTGGCAGCAACATGGGGAACTCCAATCAGCACGTCCATTACGACGTGCCGAATGTGCTGATCGGTGGATTGAGCGGCAAGCTCAAAGGAGGGCGTCATCTGGCGTATCCCACCAAGACCATCCCCACCGGCAATATGCTATTGAGTTTGCTCGATATGTACGACATTCATCAGGACAGCATCGGCGACAGCACGGGCCGGCTGACGAATCTGTAGGAAGTTCATGCGGCTCATTTTGGCAAGCAGTGTCGCTTGGCTATGCCTCTCGGCGGTCGCGCTGAGTGCCGCCGGAACCTCCGAAGTTGCGGACGCCGTGATGCGCGGGGACCAAGCCGCCGTCGTGAAACTGGTCGAGCAACACGCCGACGTGAATGCGCCGCAGGCCGATGGCGCTACCGCGTTGCATTGGGCGGTTTTCCAATCCGACAAAGCGACGGTGGATCTGTTGCTCGGTGCGGGCGCTAATCCCAAGGCCGCGAATCACGATGGCTCCACGCCGTTATGGCTCGCGTGCATCAATGGAGATGCCCCCGTCATCGCGGCACTGCTCAAAGCCGGAGCGGACGCCAACGAGCATCTGCCACTGGGCCGGAGCCCGCTGATGGTTGCATCGCGCACCGGCAATGTGGATGCGATGAAGGTGCTGCTGGACCATGGCGCCGACGTGAATGCCAAGGAAACGCTGCGCGGAACCACCCCTTTAATGTGGGCCGCGGATGAAGGGCATGCGCCTGCCATCCAGCTCCTGATCGAGCATGGCGCCGATATCAAGGCTCGCTCGGATAAGGCTGAACGCGGCAGAGGGCCGGCGCTTGGAAAATCGAACGATCCCAGGAAGGCGGTGGAAGCGCTGGGCAAGGCGCTGGCAGCCGGGATACCGACGCCGCAACTGGGTGCCGTCGGCACCACCTCACTGGTCCCGGTTGTGCCCGAGAAGGGTAGCGGTGCTCGCCGGGGCAGGGCTGCCGGTGGAGGCGCGGGCGCATTGGATGACGACGACGCCGCGGCCGCTTTTGGTTTCGGAGGCAGAAGGCCGGCGCCCAAAGATGGTGGTGGGCTCACGGCTCTGGTCTACGCGGCTCTCGCTGACGATGTCGAGTCAGTGAAGGCGCTGCTCGCGGCGGGCGCGGACATCAATCAAGTCACCGACTATGGTTGGAGCGCCTTGCTGGTGGCAACACAAAATCGCTACTACAAACTCGGCGAGTTTCTCCTGGAGCATGGCGCCGATGTGAATCTCGCCAACAAAGGCGGATGGACGCCGCTCTACCTGGCTACCGACAATCGCAACATCGAATCCGGGGACTATCCCGTGCGGAAACCGGACATGGACCACCTGGATTACATCAAGCTCCTTCTGGACAAAGGGGCCAATGTGAACGCTCGGATGAAGGACAGCACCGAGACCCGTACCGTCTTCACCAACCAGTGGCTGGATGAGAACGGCGCCACGGCTTTCCTGCGTGCCTCGCAATCCGGCGATCTGGTCCTGATGAAGCTTCTGCTGGCTCACGGCGCCGATCCGAAGATCGACACCGCGCTGCATGTCACGGCGCTGCAGGTGGCGGCTGGAATCGGCTGGGTGGAAGGTATCACCTACGAGTGGTCGCCCGCCAGCACGCTCGAAGCGGTAAAGATGCTGCTGGACCTGGGGCTCGATCCGAACGTGCAGTCCGACACCGGACGCACCGCGCTGCACGGCGCGGCGCACAAAGGACGGCCGGATGTGGTTCAGGTTCTCGTGGACCACGGCGCCAGGCTGGATGTCCGCGATTACGGCAACACCGACAACCGGGGCAGCGCCAAATTAGCCGTTCATACCTGGCTGCCGGTGGATTACGCCGACGGGTTGGTTCGCGTGGGCGTGCAATCGGCCATCCCGCATCCCGAAACCGGGCTTCTGATCCGCAAATTGATGACTGCCGCGGGGCTCGAAGCGCCGCCCATGGGCCGGACCCTCGAATCCATTTGCGTGACCGACGTGTGCCAGTAATCCGCTAGAATCAATCAGACATAGCTCGAATAGGAGTGCCATATGAGGCGCAAGGCCGCTGTTCTTGCAGCTTTTCTGGGCCTGATAGGCAGTGCATCCGCCCAGACGGTAAAGGATGTCCGATCTGTTCTGGAAGCTTCTCTCCAGGCCATGGGAGGCGCCAATCTCAAAACCATCCGATATTCCGGCAGCGGTTGGTCCTCGCGCATCGGCCAGACCTACGGGCTGTCTGAAGACTGGCCGCGCTACGAAGTTGCCAATTACACGCGCGCCATCGATTACGACGCCAAATGGTCGCGGGAGGATTACACGCGCCGCCAGGGCAAGTATCCGCTGCTTGGCAGACCGCCCATGTCCGACCAAAATATCACGTCCATTTTGAGCGGCAACTACGCCTGGGACCTGCAGGGCGATAAGCCCGTGCCCTTCACCAGTCTCTATCTCGACGGCGTATCGTACTCCGACTTGCGGCTGCTGGAGCTGGTGATTACGCCCCATGGATTTCTCAAAGCAGCGCTCGCGGCGAAAGACGCTACGGCCATTACACTGCCGATAGTCGGCGCGTCCGATGCCGGTCTTTCGCAGAACGGTCGCAAGGTGACCATCGTGTCATTCACCATCGGCAAGTACCGCGTGAACGGAACCATCAACGACCAAAATCTGGTGGAGCTGACGGACACCTGGTTTCCAAACCCCGTCTATGGCGACATGGATTACGAGATGCGCTACACGAAATACAAGAATTTCGACGGCGTCCAGTTTCCGACCCTGCTGCATGTTCACCAGGGCGATCCACGCTTGAATCCCGCCCACAATTACTACGAATACAGCATCACCGATGTGAAGGCCAACGTAGCGGTGCCGACCATGCCCGTACCGGACGTAGTGCGCACGGCGTCCGTGGCTCCGGTCAAAGTGGAGAGCCAAAAACTCGGCGATGGTCTGTGGTTGTTGGGCGGCGGCACTCACAACAGCGTGCTGGTTGAATTCAACGACTTCGCGGCTGTCGTCGAAGCGCCCAACAACGAAACCCGCTCTCTTGCGGTCATTGAGGAAGCCAACCGGCTGCTCCCCAATAAGCCGATCAAATATGTCGTGAATACTCACCATCATTTCGATCACGCGGGCGGCCTTCGGACCTATCTTTCCCAGGGCACGATGGTGATCACACATGAATCCAACAAACAGTATTACCTCGACATCATGTTCTATCCGGCGGCTCGCGAATTGCAGCCGGACCGCATGGCTCTCTTCAGCCCGATGTACATGATCAGCCGGCGTCCTGCTCCCATCGAGACGGTCTCGAGCCAGCTGGGCGGCCCAGGCGGCGGCGCCGACCGATACGCCGTCACCGATGGTCAACGAATTATGGAAATCTTTCACGTGCAGGATATGGCCTACGAGTTGGAAGATCAGTCCTACGCGCAAGGCAACCACAGCGCCGACATGCTGATCGCCTATCTTCCGAAGGAAAAAATCCTGATAAATGCCGACCTCTACTCACCCCCCGCGCCCGGCGCGGCAATGCCCGCTCCAACTGCCGGGATGCGGACGCTATATCAGAATATGCGGAAGCAGAAACTGGACGTAGCGCAGCACGTGCCCATTCATGGGCGCGTCGGGACCAATGACGAGTTTTTGAAAATCGTGGGCCAGTCCGCCGCCGGCAGCCGTTAGGGGAGACGATGATGATCCGATTGTGCGTTGCTTTGCTGGTTGCTCTTCCGCTGGTCCCTCAAGACAAGAGCTCCGAGGAGAAGAATTCGCTTCCACCCGACATCAACCCGGTGACCTTGTCGCGGCTCCCACCGGTAACCCCGGCAGACTTGGACGAAGAGGGGAAGCGTCTTCTGGCCGCGCGGACCAACTACACGCCCGGGCCGGGACCGAACCATGTTTCGATCTACAGCCCGAGAGAGATTGATCTCGGCATTCCCACCGGCGCGAAGAGCCCAGTGGGTCCTCGCTACTTTCAGCTCGCGGTGCTGATCATCGCCAGGGAGATCGATCAACAGTACGAATGGACCGCGCACGAACTGGCCGGCCGTCGCCAGGGCTTGGAGCAATCGGTCATCGACGTCGTCAAGTATGACCGGGACGTGGCGTCCCTATCCGAGAAAGACGCTACGCTGATCACTTTCGGGCGCAAGCTGTTTCGCGAACACCGGGTCAGCAGTGAACTTTGGGAAAAAATGGTGAGCCTCTTCGGGCGTCAGCGTACCGTCCAGCTCATGATGATCATGGGCGAATACTTCAGGGCAGGCTTCATGATGAATGCCGTCGATCAGCACCTTCCGCCGGGCCGCGAGCCCCTGCTGCCGGCATTGAAGCGATAAATATTCCGCGCTACTTCGCCGGCTCTATCCGAATAAGTGCGCCGTCGTTTTCAGCGGTGAGCAGGTACAGCAGGCCGTCCGGCCCCTGACGCACATCGCGAATTCGCTGTTGCAAATCGCGCAGCATGCCTTCGCGATGCAGTTCCTCCCATTCGTTGTTGAAATCGAGGCGCTCCAGATGACCTGAGCGCGGCACCTCGCCCTGGCGCATGCCGCCAATGAAGAGATTGTTCTTCCAGTTCGGGAAACGATCGCCAGTATAGAAGGTGAGGCCGGATACGGCAATGGCAGGCACCCAGTAAATGACCGGCGGCTCCATGCCCTCACGATAAGGATTGGTCGAAACACGGGGACCGCCGTAGTAGCGGCCGTAGCTCACCTCGGGCCAACCGTAATTCTTGCCGGGAGCGAGGATATTCACTTCGTCGCCGCCGTTCGGTCCGTTTTCACATTCCCAGATATCACCGGTGGCAGGATTGATGGCGAGCCCCAGCGGCACGCGATGGCCCAGGGTGTAGATTTCCGGACGATATCCAGCACGACCGACGAAGGGATTGTCCGGCGGCACTTTGCCGTCGTCGCGGAGCCGCAGGATTTTGCCGGAAAGCTCGTTGGGATCCTGAGCGCGGTAGGCTTGGGGCGGATCGCCCGAGGCTACAGACATATAGAGCATGCCGTCGCGGCCAAATAGGATCCGTGACCCCGCGTTGGCCTCGACCGCGGTAAAGAGATCTTCAAACCCAGTGATGGCTGTTCCGGTCCAGCGTCCGCGCGCCAGCGTGAGTGTGCCGGGCGCGTTGGGTGTTGTGTCATTTTGATTAGCGTTGCGGGCCGTCGGCGGTTTTTGATAGGTGAAATAGATCAGCGAGTTTTCCGCGAAATGCGGGTGCAGCGCGATGTCCAGCAACCCGCCCAGGCCCTTGGCATAAATGGTGGGCAGACCGGCGATGGGCTCGGCCTGCAGCGCGCCATTGCGGACCAAACGGAGACGGCCCGGGCGCTCCGTGATGAGGATGCCGCCGTCGGGAAGGAAGGCCATGCTAAAGGGCTGAACAAGTCCTTTGGTGACGACCATGCGGAGGTTTCGTTCGATGCCGGTTTCGAGCGGGATGGGTCCGTCTGCAAGCGTAGGTGAGGGCCAGTTGATGGCCTTTGGCGTCGGGCCGGTGTAGACGGGTTTCGCGGACCCCTGGCCTGCATTGGCCGGAGGTTGCGCTTGCGCAAATAGTGCAGCAGGTCCGATTGCCGCGCTCAGGATCCACATAGACCATTGGCTCGATTTCATGACTTCCGATTGTACTGCAACCGGCAAATCCCGATGAGGAACGCACTGGTTCCTTGACCTGTCGATTCTAAGACCACACTGTGAAGTCATAGATCATCGATTCCTCGCTCAATCGCTATCGAACACTCGCAAATGGACACAGATACTCGCGAATGGATATGGACGCTCGCTTGCATGAGCCAGGACTCATTCTGGGCTCGAAAGGAGTAGCGATTTTGTCTGCACCTCAGATGGTCCTCGGATTATTCTGTCTTTTCACTATCCATTTGACCGCTTCCCAGGTGGGCATAGTGGATGAGCTGATCGCCAAGTGTAACGGCGACATTATCACCCGTGGCGAGGTCGATCGCGCCCGCTTTGAGCTCATCGAGACCCTGCGTGCCGAGGGTTTCATTGGCGACGAGCTGGAAAAGCAGCTAGCGGAACGCGAGAAGAATCTGCTGCGCGATCGCATCGATCAATTGATCCTGACGCAGAAGGCGAAAGACCTCAACATCAATGTGGACAGCGAGGTCAGCAAGCGATTGAGCGCGATCCAGTCCGACTCCAAAATTGCCGAGCCCGAAAGGTTCCAGGCTTATATCAAGGAACGAAGCGGCGTGTCGTTTGAAGACTACAAGCAGGATCTAAAAAAACAATACCTGACCGAGCGTGTGATTGGCGAGGAAGTCATCGAAAAGATGGCGGTGAAGCACGAGGAGTTGGAAAAATATTACAACCAGCACAAGGCCGATTTCGTGCGCCAGGAACAGATCACCTTGCAGGAGATTTTGATCGCGACGGAAGGCAAGGGCGGCGTCGGCGTGGCGGCCGCCGAGAAGAAAGCCAGAGCCCTGGTGGTGCGGGCGCGCAAGGGCGAGCGGTTCGGGGAAATGGCTCGGGACAATTCCGACTCAGCCACGGCGAAGGATATGGGCGAGTTTCCGAAGCCTTACCAAAAAGGCGATCTCAGCAAGAACCTGGAGGATGCTGTTTGGAACCAGCCCAAGGGATACATCACCGATCCCATTCGCGTTCCAGCTGGATTTCTCATTCTTCGCCTGGAAAACCACCAGAGGGCCGGTCAAGCCGAGCTATCCGAGGTGGAGAATCAAATCGAGGTGGAAAATCAAATCAAAGACAAGCTGCTCGCGCCTCGGGTTGACGCAGCTGTTCGCCGCTACCTCACCGAGCTGCGCAAGGACGCCTTTCTAGAGATCAAGGCCGGTTACATAGATACCGGCGCGGCGGTGGGCCAGGACACCGCGTGGCGTGATCCCGCGCAGCTCAAACCCGATACGGTGAAGAAGGAAGACGTTGAGAGCTACATCAGGCACAAGAGGCTGCTGTGGGCCATACCGGTTCCCGGGACTCAAACAGTAGCGACGAGTTCCTCGGCAATCTAGGCTGGCCGAGCGCTGCGGTACAATCCTCAGCGGGAGGAAGACATGCCGACTTCGCACTCACGTGAAAACATGCTACGCGCAGCAGCCTGTGCCTGGGCGATTTTCGCGCTCACCATGCTGTTTACTCCATCTGGCTTTGCCCAAGCCGCGAGCGCCCAGAACAAAACGCCGTGTGATCGCGCATGCTTAACCGGTTTCGTCGACTCGTATTTCAAGGCACTCCTGGCCCACGACGCTCACGCCTTACCCCAGGCCGCTCAGGCGCGAATCACCGAAAACGGCGCAGAAAAGAATCTCGCGAATACCTTCTGGGATAGTGCCGCGGAAACCGTTTTTCGATTCGACATCGTCAACACCCGGCGCGGCGACACCGGGACTGAGGCTGTTATCCGCAACACGGATGGCAGTAAGACCATGTATATGCTTCGTCTCAAAGTTCAAAACGGCGCCATCACCGAAATTGAAACCATCAAGGCGAACCAGGGCGAAGCCGACCGGCTCTGGGCCCCGGATCGACTCAAAGAGGTTTCACCCGCATTTAAGCTGTCGATTCGCGAGCCTGCGCGGGACTCCTACTACGACTTGATCGCCGCTGCCGATAGCTATTGGCGGGCCTTTCAAACCAACGGCACTCCGGCGTATCACCGTGCTCGTCTGCTGCCCGACTCGACGCGCGTCGAAAACGGCGTTCAAACCACGGGGCTGGTTCGCGACGGCGTCTTCAACGACACAGCGCGCGGCTTCGACGAAGGCCGCTTCATCGGACGCAACATCTGGGACCGCCGCTACCCGGTGGTGGACGAAGAGCGCGGCGTGGTGCTCTCCATCGTACGCTTCGGCCTGAAAGCCGGCGCGAAAAGCCAATCCACCGCCACCGCAAACGATCGCCTGGTGGCCGAGTTCTTCGCCATCAAGAACGGATTCATCCAGGAAATTCAGGCCGTGCTGTTTAATTTGCCCGACGCCAAACCCACCGGCTGGCCCGCGGGTTACGGACCAGGCCCTGCCGCTACGGAGTAGCTTTCTTAAGACGCCGGCTCGGTTCTCGCCTATGTTCCAGCCGCTCGAGCCGCTTTCAGACCGTTTTCCAACGCAATGCCGTCTACGCTCCCCAGGCCGGTGCAGGCATTCCATCCGGCACTGGCTGGATATCCGGTAACGCCGTTGCATGAATTGTTGGCAGGCCCGGGAGGTCCGTCGACAGGCCGGAAGGTACCGGCGCCCAGGCTGTAGAGCGTCGGATTAATGAACCCGACGGCCCCTTCGAGGTCCGAATTGATCAGCGCGATCAATCCCGCGTACAGTGGGGCAACGGCGCTGGTACCACCGACAGGCTGCTCTTGTCCGTTAATGAACTGCTCGTAACCGCTATTTTCGCTGGCATTTCCTGAAATGTCCGGAATGCCCCGGCCGGGTTGGCCTGTCCCGTTTCGTGCCGGCAGCCCGGCGCTGGTCTGATAGCTGGGTACCGGGAATTTGGCGCTGATCCCTCCGCCCGTTGCGCCTGGACCTCCCGCGCCCTTATCGTTCCAGACATACTCCACGAAGTTGGTCCCGCTCACGCTGCCGACCGTTGTCCCGCCGCAGGCGATCACCCAGGGTTCGGTAGCAGGATAGCTGGTCTGCGCCTGTGTCGTGCTGGAGATAAAAGCGCCGGAATCCCCGGAAGACACCAGCACCGTGATCGACAGGTTCGCCGCGTCCTGGAATAGTTGATCTATCTGGGTGTAATCTTCATCGGAAAAGCTGTCCGCCGTCGCATCATCCGGTCCCCACCCATAGCTGATCGAGAGAATGGCCGGCACGGGATTGCCGGGGCTGGGATGGATCATCTCCTGCAACGCGTGAATGATGCTTTGAGTGTCGCCTCCGGTGAAGTACACCGCGATTTCCGCACCCTGAGCGATGGCGCTCGCCACGGTGATATCCAGGCCGGTTTCGCCGTCGGATACGCCAGAGTTCGTAACTCCGTCGATCGGTACATCAATCGGCGCCGGCGTCGCCAAACCACCTCCGAACGCCTGCATCGTGTTGGCGAGATCCTGGGCCGTATATCCAGCGCTGCCGTCCTGGGTCTGCATCTCATAAATTCCGATGGTTTGCCCGGCGCCATTGCCGGTGGCTGGAAAATTGTAAAGCTGCGCCACTTGCTGAGGCGTAAGGGGCTGGGTATTGGGCGGATCCGTTGGATTGCGCCGCCGCGCCGTTGAAAAATGCTGCGCCGGAACCGGGCGATTGTCCAAGCCGATCACGGTTTCCACCACGCCGGCCAGCGCGCCCGGGACGTTCACCTTGCCGGTGTGTCCGCGATACTTGCCGCGTGGAGACTGATAATCGGCCAGCTCCACCGCGAAGGCTTTGTTGAACGCCGACGGCGTGCCTTGAATCACCACCGACCGGCGTGCGGGGAGTGTCTCGAGCACCTTCAAACCGTGCGACTTCGCAAAGGCCGCCACCTCCTCCAATTCCTTAGGGTCCGCCCCGTGTTGCTTTTCGAACTCTTCGCGGGTGAGACGCGGCCCTTTCGATCGCGCTCCCGCGGAAAAGTCCGCCATCCCTTTCAATTGTTTGCCGTCGGGCCGGCGGCGCACGATCACCGTCGCGGTAATCGTGCCGCTGGTGTCGCTGGTGGGATGCAGATATTTGTGATCGTCCGGGTGAATATGTTCGGTGCCTTTCACCGCTTTATAGTCGCGTGGTAGTTCCATGGATTTGTCTCCTTTTTCAATGGGTGGCGCTTCAGGCGTAGGTCCACCTGCCGAGGTGTCATAGCGGATCGGCCCTTAGTCGCCGCGCATTGTGCTGCTCAACTGCTTGCTCAATCTGACGCGCCTCAGTATAAATCAGAACCACGAATTATCGATCACATTTAATTATTTTGGTAGAAATGTCCGGTATATGACATCCGGTTGTCGTGGCCCTCTTCCGTCCACAAAAGCGCGGTAAAAATGATAAAAGAAACGTAAAGGCAAATGTTTCCACTGTATAATAGGCCGAGCTGGCAAATACTATCGTAAATCTGCATGAAAGTGGCTATAGGAGAGAGTGACTGCAATGCCGAAAACGTTTCACACCACTGACGCCCTCCATCCGGCTCGGCTGTTGGTTTCCGCCGCCCTCAAGAATGCCGAGTTTTCAAAGAAATTCCTTCCCACCATCGCCAACACCCCTCCACTACCCGTGATCCAATGGAGCGCAATAGGTCAATCCGCGCCGCAGTTGCTGAATACACCGTCTCAACTTCCTGCGGCGGATGCGGTGGTGATCACCTGGGCGGAACCGGAGTGGGCCGCCCTGCAACATGTTTTTTGCGCCAGTAATGCCAGCATGGCATACACCCAGCAAAACACCGGGTCGTGGAGCGGTTGGGTGAAGTACGCGGCAGGAGCTCCCAGCGGCTTAGGATATTGGGGATATTATCGCTTGGTCGGAATCGGGACCGCGAAGGTGTTGTTGTTCAAATCCAATACACACTATGCGGCCAGTCAGGGCGAACAGAATCTGGAGCAATTGACGAATATCTTCCTGCAAGATGTGAAGCCCTCGCTCATTCTCTCCATCGGGACGGCCGGTGGCGCCCGGGCGACGGATCCGATCGGAACCGTCAACGTAGTTCGTGCCGACGTTCTCTATGAAAGCAATCAGCCGCAGAGCAGTTGGCCCAGTTTCGCGAGCCAATGGAGTCCGGTTTGGACCATTCTGGGTGCGAAAGCGTTCAGCAGCCTGCTGTTCCCGGTACCGACCACCGCGGCGGATCTCAAGTCGATCGCCAAGCAATTCAACACTTTTTATCAATCGAAGTACTCTTTGAATCAACTCGATCCCGACAGTCTCAACATGGGCGCGCCTGCGCCGGCTATCAACAATCTCACCAAGGCGGGAACTGCGCTCGTGACCGCCAAGTCTTTCGTCGTGGCCAACACCTCCGGCAATCTGGCCAGTTTTGCATGCGTGGAGATGGATGATGCCGTCATCGCCATGGTAGCCAATGGGAAGACCCCTTTTGGCTCCGTCCGTAACATATCCGATCCGATTCAGAATGCCGCACTGCCTAACCTTTTCCAGGGCCATTGGGGAGAGGCGATCTACACTGCCTACGGACTCTACACCAGCTACAATGGCGCCCTGGCTGCGTGGGCCATCTTGAGCGGTCAATTCGCTTAACTGAGTGAAATAAGCTCGCGACGCTGAGCAATTCAACGCATGCTAGGCTCAACACGTGGAACAGGGCTTCGAGACAATGTGGCGAATGGCCAAGTTGGCCGGTGGGATCGATACAACCGTCAAGCTTATCGAAACGGTAATAGATACGATGCCCACCCTGAAGTTCCGAAATACCGCCGGTAAGGAAATGCCGATCCGGGATCTGGCAGGGCTCGCGAGGTCAGTTCAGGCGGGCACATCCGTGCCTCATGGAGCATCGTTCGATCTGCGCGACGTGCAGTTCCTTGAAAATAAGTTCGTAGGCATACAAGCGGACATGAATGCGATGCTGACCCAGTTGGCACGCGCCGTTCCACGCACCAACGATAGTGGAAATCAATAGCGATCGACGAGCGCGCTGCTGGCCCCGATAAACTGGTTGAGCATGCCCGCGGAAACCACCCGCCCGCTGTCTGCTTTGCTGTCACAGGTGCTGGTCGCCTTCACGCTCGAACTCGACGACGAATTCGAAAAACGGATGCGCGAGTCGGGTTACGCGGGTGCGTCGCTATCCGTCGTGATTTGGTCCACCCTGATGCGCTTCCTCGCAGATGCCGGCCCGTCCGTGGGCAACGTGTCTGTACGCAATCTGGCTGCTCAATCCCTGCGTTCGGAGAAGGGTGTGAAGTTCGAACTGGGCTGCCTGGAGCGCTGGAGTTTTATCACGCTCGAAGCCGATCCGGCGGACGAACGCCCCATCGTTACCCGGCCCCACCGGCTCGGCGGCCGTCTTTTGCGCGACGGCTGGGGCAGTGGTCGCGGCATCCGCTCCGGCTGGATGGTTCGCCCGACCGCAAAAGGCCGCCGGGCCATCGAAATCTGGACGCCGCTGTTCGATGAAATTGAAGGCCGCTGGCTGGCACGCTTCGGCTCGGACGACATCGGAACACTCCGCCTCTCGCTCGAAGAGATCGCCGCCCAGCTGGAGGTCGACCTTCCCCATGGCATAACCGGCCAATGGGAACTGGACGTGACGTACAAAACGCGCTCGACACATGACGCCGTTCCGCTGCCCTTGCCCGCGCTGCTCTCGCAACTGCTGTTCGCCTTCACCGTGGAGTTCGAGCGCGAGTCGCGCGTGCCGTTGTGGTTGTGCGCGAACACTTTGCGTGTACTCAGCGATCAACCGATTCCCGAAAGCGAGATCCCGCATCTGACCGGTTGTTCTCTCGAGACCTGCGGCATCGGATGGCAGATCAAACCTTTCATAGTCCTGGAATCTGCCCCGCCGCCGCGCCGCGGCAAGCTGGTTCGCCTGTCTCCGCTCGGCCTGCTGGCGCGTAAGAATTACTACAACGTCACGTCCGCCGTCGAAAAGCGCTGGGAAACGCGCTTCGGAAAGCCAAAGATCCGTCGCCTTCGCGAGTCTCTGTCCGACCTGTTTGTGCCGCGTCGCGGAGAGCGGCTTCTGATTGCCGAAGGCTTCATCCCGCCCGAAGGTACTGTACGTTCCGGAACGCAGGCTCCGGCCCTTGGCCGCCACGATGTCGGAGCCGCGGCAAAGCAGCGCATGCGCGATCGCGTAGCGCAAACCGCTCTATTCATCCGCGATCCCGTTGGCGCGCTGCCGCACTATCCTCTCTGGGACATGAACCGCGGCTTCGGCCCGTGATCGTCGCGTCTCTGCTAGAGGAAATCTTATGAGCTAAAGGAAATCCCATAAATAGACGATCCTAATTTGTTATCACGGTGTTAGCCCGGGCGGCCACTAGATCGATAGGAATGATCGATAAGAATCCTGCAGATGCGCCCGCTCCGTGCGCGGGTCTGGCGATCAGGCCGAACCGCGGGTTCCTGGCATTCTTTTGTTTAATCGCCCTCTCTTTCGCTGTCGCGCCCCTCGCATTTAGTCAATCCGCCGATTCCAAGCATGCCCCCGCCATCTCGGTGCAGGAAGCTTTGTCTTCTCTGGAACGCGGAAATGGGTCCAGGCAAACAATTCAATTGGTCGGCGTTCTTACTTCCGAACCCATCTCCGATACCGACGGCGACATCCTCGCCTTTCTTCAGGATTCAAACGCCGGCATATCTCTGATCAGTACCAACGGTAAGCTGACCAGCGGACGTTTCAGAAGAGGCGACATTCTGAGAGTAATCGGTACCCTCCGGCGCCAGTTGGGAACGGATCAAATTGTTGTAGCCGATGCCGAACGCACTGGCTCTACCGCACCGCCCTCGCCGATACGCGTGGAAGTCGCCCAGGCACTTTCGGGACGTTACGCTGGCAGGCTAGTGAGCATTGAGGGGAATGTTCTGCCTCTGGGAAACTCACTGTCCATCCGGCTGCGTGATCGTTCCGGGAGCATCGCGGTGTCCATGCCCGTGGAAGTGCCTTTGACGAAGGAGATTTTGGAGGAATGCGTGGAAGGCGGCCGGGCCAGGATCACCGGTGTCCTGGCGCCGCGAAGCGCCGATGCCGGCTCACCGGCAATTGTTCGGATTTATCCTCGAGATCCGGTGGATTTTCAATTCATCCCGTTGCCGCCTTACCGGGCGATTCTGCTCAGTGTGCTGGCTTCCCTGGTAGCGGGAACGCTGGTCTATTTATGGCTGCTGCGGCGGCATGCCGAGCGGCGGGCAAACGAGTGGGCCGGTGTTTCGGCGGAGCTTGCCAAAGCACGCGATACGGCGCTCGAGGCATCCCGGGCCAAATCCCAATTCCTGGCGAACATGAGCCACGAGATCCGCACTCCCATGAATGGCGTGATCGGCATGGCCATTCTTCTGCTCGATAGCCAGTTGGATCCAGAACAACGCGATTTTGCGGAAACCATCCTCAGCAGCGCCGAAGCTCAGATGAGAATCATCGAGGACATCCTCGACATCTCCAAGATCGAGGCCGGGAAGCTCGATTTCGAAACCATTGATTTTCAGTTGGACGCCGTGGTTAACGATGTCGTCCGTATTGTGGCGACGGAGGCCGCTCGCCGGGGATTAGAGCTTAAGCTTCGGGTGGACGGGAATGTGCCCCTGGGTCTGCGGGGCGATCCGGGACGTTTACGCCAGGTGCTCCTCAATCTGGTTGGGAATGCGGTGAAGTTCTCCAATGAAGGCTCGATTTCAGTAAAGGTTCTAGTGCTCGGTGACGACGAATCCTCGGTGCAGATCCGATTTGAGATCCAGGATAAAGGGATCGGGATCGCTCCCGAGACGCTCAAGAAGCTCTTTTCGCCATTCACCCAGGCGGACGGCTCCAGCACTCGCAAGTATGGGGGAACCGGGCTTGGACTTGCGATCTCCAAAGCGTTGGTCCATCAGATGGACGGCGAAATAGGAGCGAATAGCAAGCTGGGCGAAGGCTCGACGTTCTGGTTCACTGCCAGGTTCCTCAAACAGCCCGACAAACAGCCCGGCACTCAGCGCGCGCCGCACGTTCATAACCAGCTGTCCTGAAGGATGCTGGCCCTACCCATCGCGCCCTTTAGCAGGTGGCTGAAAAAGCCCAGCAGACTGAAGTCCGCCCTACACGGGCACACTTATGTTGTTGATAGCCCGTGTAGCGTAGGCGCCCACGCCTGCGTTCGCGGAGGTGGAGGGCTTTTTCAGCAACCTGCTATCGCATATACTTGATAGCGATTGGAGGTCGAGATGCATTTTCGAAATCTCACTTTCCTGGCTGCGGCTGCGGGTGTTGTGTCGTTGCTCCCGGGACAAGCCATCGCTCAGTCGCTTAATGCCAAACCCGCTAGGACTGCAACGCAGACCTGGACGGTGCCTCGGACCGCGGATGGCAAGCCGGATCTGCAAGGCGTATGGGCCAACAATACCGCGACGCCGCTCGAGCGCCCCAAGATCCTGGCGGGGCGCGAATTCCTGACCGAGCAGGAAGTAGCGGCGCTCAAGGCGAAAGCGGCAGAGTTGTTCAAGGACGGAAATTCAGACGCCGCTTTTGGCGACAGTGTCTTCGAGAGCGTGCTGGCGAATGTCAAAGGAACGAAGTCGGGCTTCAAGAGCGTCGACGGTGACACCGGCGACTACAGTTCCGTCTGGACGGTCGAAAGGGATTGGGACAATCGAACCTCTTTGATTATCGACCCGCCAGATGGCCGTCTGCCGCCCATGACGCCCGAGGCGCAAAAACAACAAGCTTCCATTTCATTCATCGGACGTCCGGCGGCTGGTCCGGAAGACCGATCGTTGAGCGAGCGTTGCATTACATATGGCTCGCCTCAGATGACGGCTGGATACCAGAGCTATCGTCAGATTGTTCAGACCCCCAACTCGGTAGCGATGGTGACGGAAATGATTCACGATTCTCGCGTGATTCCGCTGAATGGCGGTCCGCACCTGCCTTCGAACATCCAGACCTGGATGGGCGACCCGCGCGGGCATTGGGAAGGCGACACGCTAGTTGTCGATTCCACCAACTTTAAGCCTGGCGCGTTCCGGGCCTATTCCACCGAAAAGCTGCATGTCATCGAGCGCTTCACGCGCACCTCTCCTGACATCCTGCAGTGGGAAATTACCATCGACGACCCCGGAGCGTGGACCAAACCGTGGACCGCTAAAATCCCGCTGCGGTTCGCGAAGAAAGCCATCTACGAGTATGCCTGCCACGAAGGAAATTACGGTTTAGCCGACATTCTCGCGGGCGCTCGCCGCGAAGACGCCGCGGCGGAGACGGCGCATCCAAAATAACTTGCGCCTGAAAATCAAACTTACCGCTTCCATGCTGGCTGCGGCGGCGATGTTGTATCTGTCCCTTCCCGCGGCCGCGCAGTTTCCAGCCGAGAGCACCATCCCCAAAGCCAAGCGGCATCCGCGCTCCATCGCCCAAGCGCCCACCACCCCAGCGCCTCGCACCGTCGACGGCAAGCCTGATCTCGGCGCTGCCTGGGGTTACGCCGGGTACACTTCCGACATCGCCAAGGATTACGACGTCGGCGAATTGCCCATGACCCCGCTAGGCGAAAAGCTCTTCAAAGAGCGCCAGGCCAACGATGGAGTGGAGGATCCGGAAGCGCGCTGCCTTCCCACGGGTACGCCTCGGCGCGACCCTTATCCATCCAAGATCATCCAGCAGCCCAACCTGGTGGTGATTCTGTTTGAGGGCAACCTGCATAGCTTCCGCCAGATTTTTCTGGATCGCAAGGAGCACCCCAAAGATCTGAATCCTTCCTGGTGGGGCGATTCGATCGGCCATTGGGAGGGCGACCAATTAGTAGTGGACACTGTGGGTTTCAACGGCAAGACCTGGCTCGATTTGGCCGGACATCCAAGCTCGGATCAGCTGCACGTCGTCGAGCGCTATTCGCGGCCGGACTTCGGGCATCTCAAATGGGAGATCACCATTGAGGACCCCGTCATGTACACCCGCCCCTGGAAAGTCACCGAGATCACGCCTCTGCTGGCCAGTGGTGACCTGATTGAGTACGTCTGCACGGAGAACGAGCGCGATTCCAGGCATCTCGATGCGATCGATGATTTGCAGAAACGGGATGCTCTACAAAAAGGGACCGGGAAAGGCCAGTAGTTCTGACTGATCGGCCTAAGGTGCAGATCCTAAAGTAGGATAGTACTTCAGACGACAAACAGGTAGCTATGCCCTTAAAGCTGAACCGCAGCTTAGCGGTTACCCTTGCGTTCGGGCTTCTGGGCATTCTGGTCAACCAGCCTCGGTTGACCATCTTCACCGGCGCCGCGCTGCTGTTTGGGGGCATTTTCTACCTGATGGCGGCGCTGCTTTATGGTCCCTGGTACGGCGCCCTGGCTGCGCTGATCACTGTTGTCCCTTGCGCGTTCCTTTGGGGCCATCCGGAGACGGCATTCATCGCGGTGGCCGAAGCTCTGACGGTGGGCTGGCTCGCCAGGCGGCGGATGCACCCCACGTTGGCGGATCTTCTTTATTGGCTGGTACTTGGGACGCCGTTAGCGGCCTTCATCTACATTGTGCTCTTGAATTATCCATCGCCCTACAACTGGGTGATGGTGGTGAAGCACCCGGTGAACGGGCTGCTGAACGTGATGATCGCCGAGCTCGCCATCAGCATTCCGGCGCTGCAGCGGTTATGGGGCCAGGGGCTTTCAAATGGCCTGGGGCCGGTGCGTCGCAAATCGCTGCGCGCGTATCTATCGCACGGTTTTTTGCTGGTGGCTACCGTGCCTCTGCTGCTGCTGAATATCGTCAACGGCGAAAACTACGCCGAGCGCCAGGAGCATGAGGCGGGCCAAAGGATGCAGGAGGCGGTGACCGCCATCCGTGAGGATCTGGAAGATCATACCCGGCTGCATCAACTGGCGGTGCGGGAACTCGCTCGCTCCATCACCCGGCAGGGCCTCTTCGATTTGGACGCGCTCCATGGATGGCTGCAGCAGACGCGGCAGGTTTACACCGGATTTCGATCCATTACCATTGCCAACGCGGATGGGTTCCCGATCGCGGTGGATCCCGAGGAAGTACCTGGCCTGGGAAAGGTGCTTAGCAACAAGCCCGGAGACGCGGTGCCCGACAGCGCCACCATGCGGGATCGTGAATATTTCCAGCGCACCAAAGCGCTCGGGCAGCCGGTGATCTCAGATGTCTTTGTCAGCCGTGTGGACCGGCAGCCCACAGTGGCCGTCACGGCGCCGATTTTCACGCCGCGTGGCGAACTGTTCGGAGTGGTTGCGGGCATGCTGGATTTGTCGGCTTTCGACCAATCGCCGGGAATGTTTCGAACACTGGACCAGGCGGGAATATTCATCTTAGATCAGCATGACCGCGTGATCTATTCGAGCCACGGCGCAGCTTACCGGCCGCTCGAGTCGATGCTAGGTTCGCCGTTGGTAAAAGGCGCCGAAGCGCACCAGGGGGCGTTCCTGGTGGATCATACCGATGCGCGGCAGCACAAGGCGCGGTATCTCGCGAGCCATACCGTGAGCGCGCTCACCGGTTGGAGGGTGCTGATTGAGCAACCGCTGTCGCGGCTGCATGTGCAGACCGAGCGCTATTACGCCATGACGGTGGCGTGGCTGCTGGGAGCCATCGGGCTGTCGCTGCTGCTGGCGCGGGCGGCGGATTCCGGCGTGACGTCGCCGCTCGAAAACCTGGTGAACCGGGTGCGCCAGTTTTCAGTGCAGGACGACGCGCCGGGAAAAATCGAGTTGCCTCCGCAAGCGCCCGCTGAAGTAGCGCACCTGGTGGAGGATTTCGGGCGGATGTCGGTGCGGCTGAATGAGTCCTACGCCCAGCTGCGCGCGGCACTGTCCGATCGTGAACGCTTGAACCGCGATTTGGCAGACTTGCTGGACGATCTGGATCGCAAGGTGCGGGAGCGCACCGCGGAACTGGCCGAGGCGAAGTCACGCGCCGAAGAAGCCAGCCGGGCCAAGAGCGAGTTTCTGGCCAACATGAGCCACGAAATCCGTACGCCCATGAATGGCGTGCTGGGGATGATGGGTCTGGTGCTCAACACCGAGCTCGACCACGATCAGCGCGAGTATCTGCGCATCGCAAAGACATCGGCCGATTCGTTGCTGGGATTGCTGAACGATATTCTCGATTTTTCGAAAATCGAGGCTGGCCGCATGGAACTGGAATCCATTCCATTTTCAGTGCGGGAATGCGTGATGCAGGGCGTGAAGACGCTGGAATTCATGGCGCGCGAAAAGGGATTGGAGCTTTCGGTACTGGTGGACCCCGACGTCCCGGAACGGCTGGAGGGCGATCCCAGCCGGCTGCGCCAAGTGCTGGTGAACCTGGTGAACAATGCGGTGAAGTTCACCGCCCGAGGATCGGTACGGGTGGAAGCGGCGCTCGAACGCCAGAGCGGCGGCCGGGCAGTGGTCCGGTTCAGCGTGAAAGACACCGGCATCGGACTCTCGAACGATCAGCAGAAGCTGATCTTTGAGCCGTTCCGCCAAGCCGACGGATCGGTGACGCGGCGCTACGGCGGCACCGGGCTGGGTCTCGCCATCTGCTCCAACCTGGCTGAAATGATGGGCGGCGGTATCACCGTTCAAAGTGCGCTGGGCGAGGGCAGCACGTTTTCATTCAATATCGATTGTCCGGTTTCGGCCGGGCAGAGCGATCGAGCCGCGCCGGGCGCAGCACCGGGGCGAGAAAATCGAAGCGCAGGCCAGCTATCCATCTTGCTCGCCGAAGACAATCGCGTGAACCAGTTCCTGATGGTGCGATTGCTCGAAGGACACGGGCACCAGGTAACCGTGGCGGGCGATGGACGCGTGGCGTTGGACGAAGCCGCACACCACAAGTTCGACGTCATCCTGATGGACGTGCAGATGCCGGAGATGGACGGGCTGGAGGCCACGCGCCTGCTGCGTGAGCGAGGTGTGCGGACGCCCATTATCGCCATGACCGCGCATGCCATGCAGGGCGATCGCGACAAGTGCTTGAGCGCCGGGATGAACGCTTACATCAGCAAACCGATTCAACCGGACGAAGTCTTTGAAGCCATCGACGACGCTGTGCTGGCGGGTAGAGCGAATTAACTCGTCCCCGGCGGTTCAAATCGGCGGGATAATAGACAAAGGCTTTCCCTTTGTTTGAACGCTTCACCGAACACGCGCGGCGATCTATCTTTTTTGCGCGCTACGAAGCCAGTATGTTCGGTTCCACGCACATTTCGTGCGAGGAACTGCTGCTCGGTATTTTGCGCGAAGACAAAACCCTGGCCATGCGGGTGGGCGTAGGAGCATTTGAATCGGTCCGAAAAGAGATCACGGTACTTACTCCACCGAAGGAAAAGATTTCGACCTCGGTGGATTTGCCGCTCAGTCACGATGCGAAGCGCGCGCTGGCAGCCGCCGCCGAGGAGGCCGACGCTATGGGACATCGGAACATCGACGCATCGCATCTAATGTTGGGGCTAATGCGCAATAAAGACGGCCTCGCGACGCAGATCTTGCAGAAACACGGCGTGGAGTACGATCAATTTCGTGAATTTGTCGCCCGAGGGGAACGAACGGAGCCCACGGGAACTGCCGTGGCGAGCGTTCTGGTGGGGCGGCCTGGGCCAGCGCCGATTGCGCCTCTGGCCGCGCATCTGGAACCGGTAATTTCGAATTTGCAACAACTGGTGGATAATACGTCGAGCCGCTTGCTCGTTTACGCAGAATCGTATGGCGATCAACGGCTCAAGCGCATACCCCAGCCGGATAGACCATGGACGCGAAAGGAAGCGCTGGGGCATCTGATCGACTGGGCGATCGTGCACCAGCAGTGGTTCACCGAAGCGCTGATGGAGCCCAAGGTCAAGGGCGCCCGGTATCCGGACCAGACGGCTGTGGACGCACAACAATTTGTCCAGTTCCCCTGGGCGGAGACCGTGAATTTATGGGCGTCGCTGAACCGCCTACTGATCCACTTGCTCCTCCGGATTCCAGAAGCCAAGCTGGACCTGCCGTGCCGCATCGGGATCGCCGAACCGGTTACGCTCGCCAAGCTGATCGACGCTTATTTCGAGCATTGCCAGGACATCGCGGGACAGGTTCTCGCACGGCTGGACTGACAGGAGGGTCGGCCTTCCAAGGCAAAGCCACCCGGTTTGTGCGAACTTTATCTAATGCGAGCCTACCTTCTGTTGCTAACGTTGTCGTCGATCGCCGGCGCTCAAACCTCCAACGTGATCAAATATCACGCAACCATCAACGATGTGAAATACGTTTACGGTCAATCCGCGCCAGTGGCGCATTTGAAGTCCGGGGACATCCTCGAAACCAATACCCTGGATGCTTTTGGCAACGTTTTGAAGAAGCCGGGCGACACGCAGAGCATGTCGAAGGGCGACAATCCGCTCACTGGCCCGTTTTACGTGGATGGCGCGCAGCCGGGGGACACGCTGGCGGTGAAGATCCTCGATTTGCAGGTGGATGGTAATCAGGGCGTGGGCGCTCTGGCGGCCGATTTCGGCGCGTTGAACGAAACCAAGTACACGCCTATGGTGCATGCGCCGTTGCCGGAAAAGATTTGGTTCTATCCCATCGACAAAGCGAGCAACACGGCGACGTTCAGCGCCCTCGACTCGAAGTTTTCGGTCAAGATTCCGTTGCATCCTTTCTTCGGCTGTATCGGAGTGGCGCCGGCCGGCGGCGAAGCGCGCAGTTCCACAGTGCCTGCCGAATTCGGCGGCAATATGGATGCGCCGGAAGTCAGCGTGGGCAATACGTTGTACCTTCCAGTGAACGTGCCGGGCGCGCTGCTCTTTATGGGCGATGGGCACGCCGCAATGGGTGACGGTGAAGTGGCTGGCACTGCGATTGAAGTTTCGCTGCTGGCGCGAATCCAGGTGAGCGTGGTCAAGGGAAGGAAAATCAGTTGGCCGCGCTTTGAGAACAACGATTCCATCATGGCGGTAGGCGCGTACCGGCCACTGGACGACGCATTGCGGATCGCGTTCACCGAGCTGGTGGATTGGATCCACAAAGACTACGGGCTTTCGACTTTGGATGCCTACGAGCTGTTGTCGAAGGTAGCGAAAATCCATCTGGATGAGATGGTGGACCCGAATTACGTCGTCGTGGCGTCTATCGACAAGAAGTTCCTGCCGCCGAAAAAGAAGTAACGCTATTGGAGGGACCAATATCCGTCGCGCGTCTTGGTGCGCAGCTCCGGCCGGCCGTTTACCGTGACTCTGATGGTGTGAAACGTTCCCGGCTCGCCGCCTTTGGGCTGGAAGCTGAGAATGTACTGGCGATGCACCTCTTCGCTCACCAGCTGAATGGCGTGCTCCAGCGCGCTCTTTTTGAGAAACGCCAACTCGCGGCCGCCGGTGACGCTGGTAAAGAGATGAGAAAGATCCGGCTTGTGCAGGCGGATCAACTCACCGATTCCATATAAAGAACCGCCGGGTCCCAGATCGGGCGGAACCGGAGTATCGTCGGGGGCGGGGCAGAGAGCGCACTTCTGCACTTTGATACGTTCGTCTTCGGGTTTCAGATCTTCGGCGCTCTTGGATTTCACCGTGAACGGTTCCAGAAACGGCGAGTAGGTGAGCCAATAGACGGCGGCATTGAGCCGCTCCACTTGTTCCATCACTTCCGGCAGCTTCACTTTGCTGGCGCGGTCCCGCCGCTCGGCAATCATCAGGATGATGCGGCGGCGCCCCGCTGGCCGGTGCTCCAGCATCAGAAGCGCCTGATGCATCGCGTCCAATATGTGGGCGTTATCGCCTTCCTTGCGCAGCATGCGCAGTGAGTGCATCACAAGGTCGGGATTATCGGTGAAATCCTGGTGGACCTCGACCTCATCGCTGAATGAAATCACCGCGGTCTCTCCCGCTTCGGCTGCCAGCAATTGCGAGAACAGAATGCCGCTACCGCCCAGCTTGTCGATAACGGCGCCGGAATTTGCGCTGGTTTGAACCGCTACCACCAGGTCGATGGGATATGCCATCCAATCCATCTGTATCTTCTGCGGTACATTGTTGTCGTAGAGCGCCAGGTCGTCAGACGTTAGACCATCCACGAAATGCCCTTTGGAATCGGTAACCGTGGTGGGCGCCAATACCAGCGGAACCGTGCTTTTGAACTGCGCGCAGCAGGGCCACCCGAGCACCATGATCACGGCGGCAAAACGCATGAGTAATCACGCTGGCAAGTTTCGGGCCATGCGTTCAGCGAGCGAATTCCGCTTGGATGAATTGCTTTACGCCTTCGTTACCGGTGAGGCGAAGCCACAGCCCCCTGGCGTTATACACCTCGATCTGGAGGAAGGAGCAGCATAGCCGTTCGTTCGTAGCCCACTCCGACAGCAGCTCCAGCGTGGATGCATCGGATGGAAATTCGAACTCGAAGCCATCGGGTAACTCGCGGATGCTTTTCCGCGTGGCTAGAAGTGCGGGACCAAGTTCTTCGAAGTGACGCTTGCGTACCTGTTCAGAGAGAGCGGAGACATTGCAAGCGAGTTCCAATGTGGGCCTGCTTATTCGGTGGGATGGTGCGGTTCCGCCAGATCCTCGCCCAGATCTTCGCCCAGATCTTCGCCCAGATCTTCGCCCAGATCTTCGCCCAGATCTTCAATGACAGGTTCCGTAAAGACGCTCCCTTCGACAAATACGCTCGATTCGGCGGCCGTTAGATAAACCGGCATTCCGAATTCCATCGCCCGTGCGGGCGGCGCGGTGGGAAGCGGCTCCGGAACAAGATCCGGCGCGATCTCGGGCTCGGGCGCGGACTCTAGCTCGGGCTGGGACTCCATGACCGCCTCCATTGCCAAGGGCTCCTCGGCCGAAAGCGGAAACTCGCACTCGCAACAGTCGCTACAACGCTTGCAGCGTTCGCAACGGTGATTCGCGCAAGCGTCCTTGGTGCAATAGGAGCAAATGTTGCTGGATGCTTCGCCACAGATGCTGCAAGTGAAAATGGCTGCGTTCACGATCATCGGTGTTTGACCCTCAGGGCTGAGAAACCTTCTTCGTCTTGGGCGCGGGCTGGCGCAGCAGGGCAGCGCGGCAACGTTGCGCCTCACGGTCAGCCACTTGGAATTCTTGTTCCTTTTGCGTCGCCAGATCTTGCAGATATTGCCGCAGGCGGTCACGATTGGTGCTGTTTTCGGCGATCACGGACTGCATCAGCGATGCCAGAGCGGGATTCTGATACTTGCGGACGCCTTCGGTGAGCGAGCCCAGTGTCGATTCCACGGACTGCATCCGAAAGTAAGCCTCCAGGCCGAGCGCCAGGCGGTCCGGTTGCCGCGAAAACGCGTCGCTGGTCGAGATCAGATAGGAAAGCTGAGCCTGCGCCGTGTTCCACTGGGCGATGTAGGTTGCCGACGCCCCTTGCGACACCCAGTCGGCGGGCTGTATCTGGTCGACAATCGGCTTCAGGTGCTGAGCTTGCAGGTTGAGCGCGTCAATCATCTTCCGGGCATCCCATTCCGACGCGACGCCTGCATCGGGAGCGGGTGCGTCATTTGGTTGCCCCAGGGCCAAGGGGGATTGCCCCAGGGCCAAAGGGGTTTGCCCGAGGGCCAAGGTGCCGGAAGCCAGGAACAGATAGAAACCTAGGGTATACCTCATAGAGTGACTTTCCCTAAGGCTAGTTTGGCACAGTTCGCAGGCAGCGCTGCGCTCCATGCAGAATTCCACCGAGGTGTGATGAGCCGGTTCTTCGAACCTAGTTGGGAGGTGCGCCTGACGGCCCCGAACTTCCGGCAGGAGGTCCGGCGGACGGCGGTCCCGGAGGCCCCTTCTCGCCAGTCCCACAGCCCCCGCAGCCGGGTACGGAGATTCCGCCCACGCGGCCCGGGCTGATGGCCATCCGATAAGCGGCGTCGCCCAGGGCACGCACGATGCGATGGGCTAATTCGTTCTTGTCGATGGCGCCCTTCGCCAGCGGCTCGTCCTTATACACATGCAGGGTTTCGCCGGCATTCACAATTTTGGCGGCGCCGGGCTTCAGGGCGTGGCGAACTTCCACCGACCCTTCTTCCACTGAAACTACCGTGGTCTCGTCGTCGTCGTTGATGCTGACATCGAAAATGGTGCCGCGCACCGAAATTACGGCGGTGGGAGTCATCACGCGGTTGGGATTCGGCTGCCCGCCCCAGCGTTGGATATGGATTTTAACCCGGCCGACAAAGAGGTCTAAAAGATCATGCAGACTACCGGGATTTTTTCGGAATATGACGTTGGAACTGGGATAAACCTCGAAAGTGCTCCCGTCGGACGTTTGAAACTTCGCGTATCCGTCGGGGCCGGTGAGGATCACCTGCTGCATCTGCACCTGATCGCCGATGTTCAGCGCCCAGGGCTGAGAATCCTTGAGGACCGAAACGTCTCCGGTCATGCTGATCACTTTGGCTGCGGCGTCCGGCTGTGCCGGGAACAACTGGGCAAACGAGGACGGAACCGTGGCCGCGATAAGCAACGCGCCGATCAACCCGTGGATGCCACTTAGCCTCATGCCGCTCAGCCTCATAAAGTTAACGCGAACCCTGGCCGATTTCACGTTAAGGTACTATGTTTCTTATTACTAACCCCACTCTTAACAACACAGTCTACCATCAAAAGTGCTTAGCAAGAAGATATCCTATCGGGTTTTTTGTTACGAACCTGTATAGATTCAACCCCTTCCAGCGAAGGGAAGGGCATGAAAGGATACAATAGGACTCGGCTGATGTGTCGGAGGGCCACAGTCCGGCTGGTAATGATTGCCGGTTTGGCAATGGGCTCATGGTGTGCCTGGGGACAAGGTCCTGGGGCCGCAACAGGGGTGGGCTGGCGGCACATTGGAAACTCGGCCATGGAGTTGGCGCTGCCGTCGCTGGCCACGGGCGGGGTGGATCGCGTTTGGTATTCCCCGGACGGCGCTAGCTTGTACGCCAAGACGGCTTCCGGCCGCGTTTTTGAGACCAGGGATTTTGAACAGTGGCAGTTTATTGCCGATCCGAAGATCGGCGAACAGACCCCGTCCGCTGCTTCCATTCCCGAAGCTGTCTTTCAGCTCGCGAGCGGTGCGGCTGCGGGACGCCTTTACGGGGTGGGGCGGGATGCCTATCGTTCCGATGATGGCGGGGAATCCTGGGTCAATTTGACTGCTTATAAAGGCGGCTCTATTCTGGGCACGGGTCTCACCTCGGTGGCCGCGTCGCCGAGCGATCCCGACGATGTCACGGTCGCGTCGGCCACTGGCGTATGGCGGTCGGTGGATGCAGGCCTGTCCTGGACCGGGCTGAACGATTTTCTTCCCAACTTGCCTTCCAGCCGGATTCTCGGTCTGCCCAGCGGTACGCGCGGCGTTCGTTTGTCGGTGGGTAATAGCGGCGCGGAGATCGAATGGGCGCCGGGTGAGAAGACGGCCTGGAAGCCGGTGGACGCTACCGAAGCCGAGCGCGATCGGAATCTGAAGAACGCATTATCGCAAGAGCTCAAACATTCGGTCAGCGCTATCGCCAGCGCGAAGGATTACATCTACGCAGGCGACACGGAGGGACGGTTGATGGTTTCCGCCGACGCGGGGAAGACCTGGGGGGCGGCATCCAAGCCGGGTGAATTGGGCCGAGTGGAAGCCATTTGGGTGGACCCGGGCGACCCGCGCGTAGCCATTGCTGCGTTGAGCGCGCGCAACAGCACAGCCGCGAATCCGAGCAGGCCTTCTTACGTTCTTCGCACCATGAACGGCGGCGCTTTTTGGGACGACGTCACGGCCAACCTTCCCGATACGGCGTCGGCGCACGGCGTGACGGCGGACCGGGCGAGCGGCGCGATTTATGTAGCTACTGACGCCGGGATTTTTTTCACCACCACCGATCTTGCATCGGCCGGCCGTCCGACGAATTGGACGTCGCTCGGCGAGGGCCTGCCGTCTGCCGCTGCCAGCGACGTGAAATTGGACGCAGGCGGAAACCAGATCTATGCGGCACTGGATGGATACGGAGTGTACACGGCCATCGCTCCGCATCGGCTGCGCGATGCACGAGTGGTGAGCGCCGCGGATTACAGTGCCAAGCCGGCGGCGCCTGGAGCGCTGCTCAGCGTGCTGGGAGCGCGCGTGGAATCGGCATCCAGCGGCGACGTGCTGGCTCCGGTGCTGCATGCGTCCGAGACCGCCTCGCAAATTCAGGTACCGTTTTCGGCCAAAGGAAATACCGTGTCGTTGTCCTTGGATGCGGCGGCTGGGCCGCTGACCTTCGAAGTTCCGTTGCGCAGCGTTTCGCCCGCCATTTTTATCGATCCCGAAGGAACGCCATTGATCATGGACGCGGCCAGCGGCTTGTTGCTCGATTCGAGCAAGCCGGCGCGCGCCAGTTCGCGAATTCAAGTGCTCGCAACCGGCCTGGGACAAGTGAAGCCGGATTGGCCCACCGGATTGCAAGCGCCGTTGAACGACCCGCCACGCGTGGCTGCGGCAGTGCGCGCCTATCTCGATGGATCGCCCGTGGAAGTGACGCAAGCGTCGCTCGCGCCAGGCTACATCGGTTTTTACCTGATCGAAATCCAAGTCCCGCGGATTACCAACACGGGTGCGTCGGAGCTGTATCTGGAAGCGGAAGGGCAGCAGAGTAATCGTGTACGTTTGTATGTGGAGCAATAGAGTAAGCGGCGCTCCGTTTGCTCACGCGTTCGGTTCCCTCAGAGATTCCTTTCGAACCACGGCCGTGAGGGAGTGGCGGCCCTAATGCTTCCGACATCCTGGCGGCGGCTGCTCAGTCTCATTCGCATTCTGCTGGCGATGAGCTGTCTTTCCACGCAGCTCATTTCTTCGAGCCTGGTGTTGACCGACACCGCCATCCTGTTCGCCGTTTACTTCGTGTACTCCTGCGTGGCGCTGTTCTGGAGGAGCCTGGAGGATTCCGGCTATCCGACCATCGCCCTGATCGTCGACTTCGTCTTCTTTTTCGTCGCGGCCACCAGCGGCGCGACGTATGGATATTGGGTCAGCTCGGTATTTTACGCCTATGTCCTGCTGGTGGCCGTGATGCTGCACCCCTGGTGGAAGACAGTAGCGGTGGCGGTAGCGGCCATCGCGCTCTTGTACGCGGTGCCGACGCTGCATTCGGCGGAGATGCTGCGCCCGGCGTTTATCGCCGCGGGAATCTTGGGCAGCGTGTTGGCCATCCAGCGCGAGTATCTGGAAGAGCGCCTGTCGAACAGCTCGCGGCAGACCGTGCTGTATCGCTACGACGCCGAGAAGGCGCGCGAATCGGAGCGGCAGCGCATCGCGGCCGATTTTCACGATGGTCCCCTCCAGAGCTTCATTAGCTTCCAGATGCGCCTGGAAATCATTCGCAAGCTGCTGACTCGCGATTTGACCGCCGCTACGGAGGAGTTGCTGCAACTGCAAGATTTGTGCAAGGGACAAGTGAACGAGCTCAGAGCGTTTGTGCGCAGCATGCGGCCGGTGGACGTGGAGGGCAGCTTGAACGCCACGCTGCGCCGCGTGGTGGAGCAATTCCAAAAGGACAGCGGCATTCCAGCCACGTTTGTAAGCGCCGAGTTTCTGGAGCCGGCCGAACCCGAGGTGTCGCTCGAGCTATTGCAGATTGTTCGCGAGGCGCTCTACAACATCCAGAAGCATTCCGCTGCTACCCGCGTGGCCGTGAGCATCGCGAAATCGGATACCGTGCTTGAGATCCTGGTGGAAGACAATGGCAACGGCTTTCCGTTTAGCGGCCGCTACACGCTGGATGAATTGGAGCTGCTGCGCCTGGGACCGATGAGCATCAAACGGCGGGTGCGGACGCTCGGCGGCGACATGGTTCTGGATTCAAAGCCCGGGCAAGGGGCCGGGCTCAAGATACGGTTAGCGACGTGACGCCCTGCGCGCGTCTCGTCGCGCTGTTGGGCGGATTGCTGGGAACAGCCCTGCTAGGTGCGTGCGGAAAGTATCGGGATTTTACGTTACCTGAACAGGCCGGGGGGCCTTCGGTAAACTGGCGGTGGCAGGCGCGCACGGAGCCCGTGATGACGCGCGGCGCCCCTGGCGATTGGGACGCGGTCGACGTCTTGAATCCCTCCGTCATCCGGCAGGGCGACGCCTACTACAATTTCTTCTCCGGTTACGACGGCAAGACCTGGCACACGGGACTGGCAGTCTCCGCCGACGGAATCACCTGGCACAAAGAGGGTAGGATTCTCTCGGACGCCGGTAACGGTTCCGCAATCTCCGATGACAGCGGAATCTTGTATTACTACCAGGCGGGCGATCCGGTCGAGATCGGGCTGGCTCGATCCAGAAACTCGCACCAGTGGACGCGCAATGAGACGCCGGTGCTCACGGTAGGTCCGTACGGAAGCTGGGATGAGCGAGGCGTGGCCGACCCATACCTGATCCGCGCTGGGCAAAATTATTACATGTTCTACTTGGGGATGGATCGCGCGGCGCGGCAGAGGTTGGGAGTCGCGATTTCCCGCGATGGCGTCTCCTGGTACAAACTGCGCTCCAATCCGATTCTCGAATTGGGCGAATACGGCGCATTCGACTCGAACGGTTTGGGCGAGCCGGCGGTGTGGACGGCGCGCGGATATTACTGGATGCTCTACACCGGACGCGATCGCGACGAGCTGCGGCGGCTCGGCTTGGCGCGTACGCGCGATGGCGTGCGATGGGAGAAGCTGCCGGTCGTAATGGCCGGCGAGCAAGCGTGGGATTCGAAAGTGATTTGTGATCCTACCGTCATCCAAAACGGCGATCGCGTTACCGTATGGTTCGGCGGAGGCGACGTCGCTAGCCCCGATCAAAACCTCCATGGTCAAATTGGTTTGGCAACATTGATAGCACAATGAAGATCGGAGTCACTTGCTACCCCACGTACGGCGGCAGCGGCATCGTCGCCACGGAGCTGGGTCTGGAACTGGCTACGCGCGGCCACGAAATCCATTTCATTACCTACGCCAACCCCATCCGCCTCGACCCAGGCACCCCGCGCATCCACTATCACGAAGTGGAAGTATCGAACTATCCCCTGTTTCAATATCCGCCCTATTGCATGGCGCTGGCCTCGCGCATGGCGGAAGTAGCCGAAGATTACCAGCTCGACCTGCTGCACGTACACTACGCCATCCCCCATTCCACTGCCGCGATGCTCGCTCAGCAAATGGTGGCTGCCCGGCGCCGTCTGCCGTTTATCACCACACTGCATGGCACTGACATCACGATCGTCGGTATGGACCGTTCCTATTTTCCGATCACTAAGTTCTCCATCGAGAAATCGGATGGAATCACCAGCGTCAGCCAGGATGTGCGCCGCGACACGTACGAAGTGTTCGGGGTCCCTAATGACATTCGCGTAATCTACAATTTTGTGAACACCGAGATCTACAAGCCGATGGCGAACCGGCCGAATGGCGAAAAGCTGTTGATGCATATTTCAAACTTCCGGCCCGTGAAGCGCGTGACGGATTGCATCCGCATCCTGGCGGAAGTTGTGAAGCAGACGCCGGCGCATTTGCACATGGTGGGTGACGGTCCGGACCGTCCCGAAGCCCATCGGCTGGCGCGCGAATTGGGCGTGGAGCCGCATGTGACGTTCCTGGGGAAACAGGATCACGTGGAGCGGCTGTTTCCGCGCATGCACGTGCTGCTGATGCCGAGCGAAATGGAATCGTTCGGGCTGGGCGCGCTGGAGGGGATGGCGTGCGGCGTTCCGCCGGTGGCGACGCGCGTGGGCGGTTTACCGGAGTTGGTGACGCACGGTGTCGACGGGTTCCTGGAACCGGTGGGCGATATCGCGGCGCAGGCGCGGCGAGTGGTGGAGCTGCTGACCAACGAGGAGCTGTACGCGAAGATGGCGGAAGCCGCGCGCCGCACTGCGCTCGAGCGGTTCGCGAGTGCGATGATTATCCCGCAATACGAGCGCTATTATGAGGAAGTGGTCGGCTAACGGCTGCGGAGCTTGCGGCTCGCCCCGAAAAGTCCCAGGACGCCCACGCTGAGAATCGCCATCGAGCCAGGCTCGGGAACCGAATTTTGTGGGGTACTGAGAACCTGTAAGTAGAAATCATTCCCCGGCTGTCCCTGTGGCGGGCCGGCGGAATACGGACTGCCCCAATAGGCTTCTCCACCCGAGTAGTCCGAGGCTCCCTCGTACACCATGGCCCCGCCCCCGCCCATGGGAGGAGGATCCGGAGTGATTTGGGAAATTACCGCCGTATAGCTATCTCCGTCAATCAGACTTGTGCCTGCAAAATCGAAGTAAAGAAAACCGTAAAGTCCCCAAGGCGCTATGGCCGTCTCGGTGGCGACGATCGATCCAGACATTCCCGAACCGTTGAGCAAGTCCATCTGAAACTCAACCGGCGTATAGCCTTGGCCTTCACAGCCGCAAATTGACGTGAACATTCCAATCCACGTAATGTCGGAGACGTTGGCGGTAAAACTCTGGCCCATGGGCCCGTAGAGTCCGCTATTGAGTCCGGAACTGGAAGAGTTGTTGGGGTCTAAATATATGTCGGCGTTACAGGTTGTGGCCAATCCCAATAACCCTATGCCCCACCATGCGAGAAATGTAAGCCGATAAGATTTCGTAAGTCTCTCCGATTCTCAACGAGCGCCGGGTTGGGTCGCCCAACTAGCCTAGCGCTTTGGTGTCGTCGTACAAACTTTAGCCGCAAGCGCAGGCGTCGTCAACGGGTGGGCGTTTTGCTTTGTACTAGGGGTACTTATTGGGAAAATATGTGAAGATTTCTAAACCAGACGCGAAATCACCGAAGCTTGCCAACCTTGACAACATACGGCAAACTGCCGTATTTTGGGCTCATGAAGGAACCAACCATAACTTCCGCCCGCTTGGAGGCTCGCCTTCCGACAGAGGTTATGGTGCGGCTCAAGCGCGCCTCTGAAATTCAAGGGCGCACGCTCACCGATTTCGTCGTAGCTGCGGCCGATGAAGCCGCCTGCCGGGCCATCGAGCAGACCGAAATCATTCGTCTTTCAATGGAGGGCCAGCGCCAAATCGCCGCTGCGATCCTCCATCCGCCGGCGCCCACCAAGGCTCTCAAGAAAGCCGCCAAGCGTCATCGTGAGCTGTTCGGCGAGGCTGGGTGAAACCCGCCTTCACAAAGGATGACGAATTTACTTTTCGCCTTGCGCCGCTCGGCGCCGAACACCAGCGTGGCTCGTTTCACTGCGGAGAGGAAACGCTGGACCGATATCTTCAAACCCAGGCGACGCAGGACATCCGCCGTCGCATTGCGAATTGCTTCGTCGCCGTCGAAGCCGCCACCGGTTCGTTGGCTGCGTATTACACTATTGCTGCAACAAGCATCCCGCTCATTGATTTGCCGCCGAAAGAGGCGAAGCGTTTGCCGCGCTATCCCACATTGCCGGCGGTGCGGATAGGGCGTTTAGCCGTCGATCAGAACTTCCAGGGACGTGGACTGGGTGGGGCCTTGCTGATAGACGCCGCGCGACGCAGCATACACTCGCCGCCCGCCGTCTACGCGCTTCTGGTGGACGCCAAGAACGACCAAGCGGTGGTTTTCTATGAGAAATTCGGTTTCCGAACCTTTGCCGGTCAGCCGCGGACGTTGTTCTTGTCGCTGGCTACGGCGGAAAAAGCATTCTTGGCCAAATAAGCGACTACGCCACTAGCCCTAAGGCATCTTGCCGGGAACTTTCCCCCCTCCGCCGGGGTCTATCCCTACAACGGAGCTCAAAGTACAACGGGACCCGAACTTGGGTAAACTTTGAGTAGACGACTGTGGCCGATACTGCTGTTGGTCTACATATTGAGGGGTGCTTATTCTCCTACGCGGAGGAAGACGCACTGGTCACTGCGCTCGGCCAGGGGGCCGAAGACGCCTACGAGATTCTTATTCAGCGCTACCAGCAGCCGGTTTATAGCTTAGTGTGCCGGTTGATGAACGATCCGGGAGACGCGCCGGACATCGTCCAAGAGGTTTTCTTGAAAGTGTTCCGCAATATCGGTGCATTCCGCGGCAACAGCAGTTTGAAAACCTGGATTTACAGGATCGCAGTGAACGAAGCCTATAATCACCGGCGCTGGTTCTGCCGGCATCAGAGGCAGGAAGTGGCGCTCGGCTTCGAGGAGGGTACGCCGAATTACGCCGGAGGCATGACGGACCACGGCCGGTCGCCTTTCGAGCAGGTGGCGGATCATGAAACACGCGCCCTGGTGGAACAGGCGCTCGAGAAACTGAATCCGAAGTTTCGCGCGGCGGTGGTGTTGCGCGATATCGAAGACCTGAGTTATGAAGACATCGCCACGGTTCTTGACGTATCGCTCGGAACCGTGAAATCGCGCATTATGCGCGGGCGCGAAGCATTGCGCAAGATTCTGGAAGGGAGGCTGGACCTGGAGACGAACATGCGTTGGTCTTCCCAGCCGATAACGGAATAGTATGGAGTGCTCAAGCGTTAAAGAACGGGTATCGGAGTACCTGGACGACGCCGTGACGGCGGACGAGCGGCGCGCGCTGAAACGCCATTTCAGCGTCTGCCGTGAGTGCAAGCTCGAATCGGAACGTTACTCCGAGTTGCGCGAGAACTTGCGGTCGCTTCCCATGCGTATGCCACCGGCGGATTTAACCACTCGGTTGCGGGTGGTGGCTTCCAAGGTGCGGATGGAATCGTTCGGCGGAGCCAGCCCGTGGACGCGTTGGCGGGATCGCGCGGAATTGTGGCTGCACAATCTGATGCGGCCCCTCGCAGTGCCGGCGGTGGGCGGCTTGTGCTCGGCCGTGTTTCTGTTTAGCACCCTGGTCCCGACGTTTAAGTCGGCCTACGCATTAAGCGCATCGGGCGACTTTCCCACCATGCTGAGCACTGAGCCCATGTTGAAGTGCACCGCTCCCGTCGCTTTCTCCGACCGGGATTCGGTGGTGGATTTGCAGCTCGACGAGCAAGGCCAGATCGTCGGTTTTAACATCGTGAGCGCGCCCGGCCAGCAGAACGACAAACTGCGCCGGGAGATCGAGAACCACCTGTTGTTCACCGAATTCTGGCCAGCGACGACGTTCGGCCGCGGCGTAGCCGGAACCATTCGCATCTCCTTCCGCAACAATCGTATCGACGTTCGCGGATAAAGCGAAGTGCGATCCGGCCTGGTTCTGATTCTGGCCTGTGCAGCCCTTGCGCCGGCCCAGACCATGAACATGCAGGAGATCGGTCAGGCGCTGGGCGTACGCTGCGACTATTGTCATTCCGCGCCGCGCGGCAGCGGCCAGCCCGAGCCTAAGAAAGAGATCGCCCTCGCCATGATGGCCATGACTCGCGATCTCAACGCAAAAGTTCAGGAAGCAACCGGCAAGCCAGCCAATGAGGCCACACGAGTGGAATGCGCCACGTGCCATCGCGGCGTCCCGATTCCCCAGCCTCTTTCCGCCATCATCCTGGGAACTGTCCGCGAAAAAGGCGGCGCTGCGGCGGTAGAGCAATACCGCGATCTGCGCAAACAGTATTACGCTCGTGCCACTTACGATTTCAGCGAAGACGCGTTGCTCGACATGGTCCAGCGCGTGGTGCAGGGCAAGCCTGATGACGCCATGGCGCTGCTCCGCATGAATCTGGAATTCAACCCGCAGTCTGCCAGGACTTACGCATTGCTCGGGTTCGCCTACACCCGCAAGGTGGATGACACCTCAGCCATCGCAAACCTCGAAAAATCACTCGAGCTCGATCCGACTAACGCCATGGTGCGCGGTCAACTCGAACAGTTAAAGGAATACCAGCGTCGCAGACAGCGGCAGTAAGTTAACCGGCTGCTTCGGAGCCGCCGTTACCGGTCTGGGCCTCCGCCAGCTTGGTCCAGAGCGGAAGACAAATATAGAAACGCCGGTGGCATCGTAAGCAGCGTTGCGGTGTCATCCCGAGCTTCAAAAGGAAAGTGTCTCGCAACAACCATCTGGTGGAACGGCGGAACGCCTTGGAACCGCAGCGCGAGCATCGGAAGACAATCCGAATCGTCATATAAAGAAGCTGACAGAAGATGATAGAAGCTAATGTTACAACTACTTACCTTAGTAATACTCAGCTTCTACCTAAGCTGCCAGGAATGCCATCGTACAAATCCCTGTGCAACGGAGCGGAGCTGAGGTCTAATAATAGCAGGTGGCTCCTCAATCGCGAGTTACAGCCGTGTCACAGACTAATTTCGATCCCCTGGTAGCGGAATGGTTCAGCACCCGGTTCGGCACTCCCACCGAGCCGCAGATTCTGGGATGGCCCGAGATTCGTGCCGGGCACGACGTGTTGATCTCCGCGCCCACCGGCTCTGGCAAGACGTTGGCTGCGTTCCTCATCTGCATTGATCGCCTGGTGCGCGCCGCTCGCGCCGGCGAACTCCCCAATCAAACCGAAGTCGTTTATGTCTCTCCGCTCAAGGCTTTGAGCAACGATGTTCACAAAAACCTTGAAGTGCCGCTGGCCGAGATTGCGGAGCTAGCCGCGCGCCGCGGCATCCCTTTTTCGCCGATTCGGACGGCAGTCCGGACCGGGGACACACCGGCTTCCGAACGCCAGCAGATGAGCAAACAGCGGCCACATATTCTCGTGACCACGCCGGAATCGCTCTACATCTTGCTGACCGCCGAAAAATCGCGCGCGATGCTGGCCACCACGCGCACTGTGATCGTCGACGAAATCCACGCCGTTGCCGACGACAAGCGCGGCTCGCACCTGGCGCTCTCCTTGGCGCGACTCGATGCTCTGTGTACAGGTGACGCTCTGTGTACAGGTGACGCTCTGTGTACAGGTGACGCTCTGTGTACAGGTGATGCTCTGTGTACAGGTGACGCTTTGGCAGTGAACAAGCCGCAGCGCATCGGCCTATCAGCTACCGTCAAGCCGATTGAACAGGTTGCGGACTTTCTCTCACCAAACGCTCGAATCGTCAACATCGGCCATCGCCGTGAAATGGGGTTGGCGGTGGAAGTGCCTCGGGACGAATTGGGACCGGTGGCCAGCAACGAAATGTGGGCCGAGATCTATGACCGCCTGGCAGCGCTGATCCTTGCTCATCGGACCACCTTGGTTTTCGTAAACACGCGCCGGTTGTCCGAGCGCGTGACCCGGGCTCTGTCGGAGCGCTTGGGCGAGAACATGGTGCTCCCGCATCATGGCAGTCTCTCGCGAGCCTTGCGCCTGAACGCCGAGGCGCGTCTCAAAAGCGGCGAACTGCGAGCCGTCGTGGCGACGGCGTCACTCGAATTGGGCATCGATATCGGTTCCGTGGATCTGGTGTGTCAGATCGGATCGCCCAGGTCGATCGCCGTCGCGCTGCAGCGCGTGGGACGGTCGGGACATTGGGTGGGCGCAAAGCCCCAGGGCCATTTCTTCACCACCACGCGCGATGAACTGATCGAGTGCGCCGCGCTGGTGCGATCCATTCGCTCCGGCCTTCTGGACCGGCTGGAGATTCCTCAAGCTCCACTGGATATTCTGGCTCAACAAATCGTTGCCGAATGCGCCGCCCGCGATTGGCAGGAGGAAGATCTCTACGCTTTGGTGCGAAGCACTTATTCGTACCGGGATCTGGATAGAAAACATTTCGATGCGATCATCGAAATGCTGTCCGACGGCATCACCACACAGCGCGGACGCAGCGGCGCGTATTTGCACCGCGATCAGGTGAATGGCCGCGTCCGGGGTCGTAGGGGCGCGCGGTTGGCGGCCATCACTTCAGGCGGCGCCATCCCCGATACCGCGAATTATTCGGTGGTTGCCGAGCCCGATGGCAAACAGGTCGGAACGGTGGACGAAGATTTCGCCGTGGAAAGCTTGGCCGGTGACGTTTTTCTGCTCGGCACGGGATCGTGGCGCATCAAGCGCGTGGAGCCGGGCCGGGTGCGCGTGGAGGATGCGCATGGCGCACCGCCGTCTGTTCCTTTCTGGAATGGAGAAGCGCCGGGGCGAACGTTCGAGCTTTCAGAAGCCGTCGGTAACGTTCGCGAGCGGATAGCGGAGCAACCCGATAGCGCTCTCGAATTCCTGATCGAAGAGTGCGGTTTGGACGAAGGAGGCGCCAAGCAGGCTGTGGCCTACGTGCTGGCTGGCCAGGCTTCGCTCAACGCGTTGCCGACCCAGAAGACGGTGGTCGCCGAGCGCTTTTTCGATGAAGGCGGCGGGATGCAGCTGGTGATCCACGCCCCGTTCGGATCGCGCATCAACCGGGCCTGGGGGCTGGCGCTGCGGAAACGCTTCTGCCGATCGTTCAATTTCGAACTGCAAGCCGCGGCCACCGACAACGGAATCAACATCTCGCTCACCGAGCAGCACGCCTTCCCGCTCGAACTGGTGTTCGAATTCCTGAAGCCGCAGACTGTGGCGCACGTACTTACGCAAGCCATGCTCGACGCGCCGATGTTCACCGCGCGCTGGCGTTGGAACGCGTCGCGTGCACTGGCCATCCCGCGCTTCCGTGGCGGCCGCAGAGTTCCGCCGCCCATCCAGCGCATGCGCGCCGAGGATTTACTCGCGTCCGTATTTCCGGATCAAGTGGCGTGCGCGGAAAACCTCACTGGCGAGATCCGCATTCCCGATCATCCGCTGGTGGAAGAGACCATCGACAATTGCCTGCATGAAGCCATGGATTTGGACGGGCTCACGCGTCTTCTCGAAGATCTCGAATCCGGAGCCATTCACAAGGTTGCGATCGATAACGCGGAGCCATCGCCTTTTTCGCACGAGATTCTGAACGCCAATCCCTACGCTTATCTGGATGACGCGCCCTTGGAAGAGCGGCGCGCACGGGCCGTCCAGTTGCGCCGGACTCTTCGCACGGATGTTTCGGGCGGCGCAGGCATCCTGGATGCGGCAGCCATCGCGACGGTAGCCGCCGAATCCTGGCCCGATGTTCGCGATGCCGATGAGTTCCACGACGCTCTGCTCAGCTTGATTACTTTGCCGGCCTCGGGGACCTGGGGTGACGAGTGGGCCGATTATTTCATGCAGTTGAGCGCCACGGGCCGCGCCAGTGTCGTTGAGAGAGGCGGCAAACGCTTCTGGATCGCGACGGAACGCCTGCACTTAGCGAGCGACGTGTTGGCCACCGTGCGCGGCTGGATGGAGTCACTGGGTCCAGTGACCGTGGCGTCCATGTCCGGCACGCTCGCGTTTCCATGCGACGAAATCGAAGCTGCGTTGTTGCGACTTGAATCCGAGGGCCAGGTGATGCGCGGCCGCTTCTCGCCCGATCTCGGGGAAGGCGAAACCGAATGGTGCAACCGCCGCGTCCTGGCTCGGATTCATCGCCTCACGCTTGGCCAGCTGCGCCGCGAAATCGAGCCGGTGACCGCCGCACAATTTGAGCGCTTTCTGTTTCAATGGCAGCACCTGAATGCGGGCAGCCGCCTGCACGGCGTGGACGGCACGCTGCAGATCGTCAAGCAATTGCAAGGCTACGAAATCTCCGCGGCCGCATGGGAAGCCGAAGTGTTGTCGCGGCGCGTGGCCCATTATGAACCCGAGTTTCTGGATGAGCTGTGCCTTTCGGGCGAAGTGATGTGGGCACGTCTATCACCCCATCCGGCCTTTGAAGCCGCCGAGCCGCGCCGCGTCCGGCCTACGCGCACCGCACCCATCGCCATCTTCCTGCGCGAGAGCGCGGATTGGATAGCCGGTTACTCAAGAGCGGCGCCCGACCCGGATGCAAAGTCGGCCACGCTCTCTCATGCCGCCCGCGAAGTACTGACCCAGATCGAGCAGCGCGGCGCTTCCTTCTTTGCCGACCTGGTCCGGGCCACCGGCCGCCTGGCAAGCGAAGTGGAGGATGGACTCTGGGAATTGGTGGCCGCGGGCCTGGTGACTGCCGATGGATTCGAAAATCTCAGATCGCTGGTCGATCCTAAGCGCCGGCGCGGAGAAGGGCGGGGAAGGCTGGCTCGTCCCCGGCACGCCGCGGGACGCTGGGCTCTTGTGAGGCATGTTGCGGCTGCAGCGACCAGCGACGCGCGCGCCGTCGCTTTCGCCGATCAACTGCTCGCTCGTTGGGGCGTGCTCTTTCGCGATCTGCTCGCCCGCGAAAGTCTCGCTCCGCCCTGGCGCGATCTGTTGCCGGTGCTCCGACGCAAGGAAGCGCAAGGCGAGATCCGCGGCGGCCGCTTCGTCTCCGGATTCAGCGGCGAACAATTCGCGCGCCCCGAAGCTTTGGATCTGCTGCGCGCCATCCGCCGCTCGGCCTCCGAAACAGATGAGCATCTGGATGTCGCCAACTCCGATCCATTGAACCTGGCCGGCATCATCCTCCCGGGCCCGCGCGTGAGCACGCTCGCGCGTAGCTCTAGTCCCGTCAATAGTGTTATCATAGGCGCGTGAGGTGATAACATGATCCGTACGCAAGTGAGCCTCCAGGAAAGGGAGTACGAGCTCGCCAAGAAGGAAGCAAAAGCGCTCGGCATCTCGGTCGCCGAATTCGTGCGGCGGGCCGTGCGCGAGAGGCTGCCAATCTCCGAAGGACCATCCTGGATGCGTTACGCGGGCATGGTGGCCTCTGGCGATCCTAATGCCAGCCTGTCGATCGACGAAATTGTCTATGGCTCAAAGGACTGAAAGCTACGTCGACACATCAGCCCTCATTGCGTTTCTAGACTCCACGGATAGCTATCATTCCTTATTCAAACGTCTCTTCTCCGATCCACCCGCTCTCGTCACCTCGGCGTTGGTTGTCGCGGAGGGACACGGCTGGTTCCTGCGGCGCTACGATCAACGCAAGGCCATCTCGTTCCTGAATTTCATTCGGGAACTGCCTCTGCGAATCGCTGCCTTCGACGAACCCGAACTTGAGAAAGCGAAGGTCTTAGTCCAGAAATTCGCGGACCAAAATCTAACGTTGGCCGACGCGCACGGGCTAGCCCTCATGAAAGCGCGGCGCATTGCGACTTGCTGGTCCACGGATCAACACCTTGCCTTAACGGGGGCGACGCTGGTTGGTTAGAGTCACAACAACGTCAGTGGATCCACATCGATCACCAGCGCGGTCGCCGGCCATTTTTGCTCCCTTCCGAAGCGTTGCAAATCGCGCAGCGTCTCATTCAAGATCCTCCGATCGGCCGCCTTCAACAGCAATTGATACCGGAATTCGCTCTTCAGCTTCGGCACTGGAGCCTCCGCCGGACCCAGCACCTTGATTCCTTCGGGCGCCGGATCGAGCATGCGCCCCAACTCAGCGCTCATCGCGAGCGCATCCTCCTGATTCTGGCTTCGTACCAGCACATTCGCCAGCGCGGCGAACGGCGGATACCGCATCAGTTTGCGGAATTGAATCTCCTTGGCGTAAAACCCATCGTAATTCTGCTCCGAAGCCAGCCGCACCGCGTAATGCTCGGGATTGATGGTTTGGATCAGCACAATTCCAGGCAGGTTGCCGCGCCCGGCGCGCCCCGCAGCCTGCGTCAATAACTGAAAGGTCCGTTCAGCCGCGCGAAAATCCGGCAACCCGAGGCCGATGTCGGCCGAGACAATCCCCACCAGCGTCACGTTGGGAATATCGTGCCCTTTTGCGATCATTTGCGTTCCAACCAGAATGTCGAAAGCGCCGTCGCGAAATCCATGCAGGATGCTTTCGAAATGCCGCTTGCCGCTCACCGTATCGCGATCCATGCGCGCGATCCGCGCCTCGGGAAAATCGCGATGCAGCTCCTCCTCAACCTTCTCCGAACCCGTCCCGATAAAATTCAAGTACTCGCTGCCGCACTTGGGACAAGCCGAAGGTACCTTCTCCGCATAATTGCAGTAGTGGCACAGCATGCGTCGATCGCGGCGATGATAAGTCAGCGTGACCGCGCAATTGACGCACTCCAGGCGTTCGCCACACGCCCGGCAGGCCACGAAGCTCGAAAATCCCCGCCTGTTGAGAAGCAGCATGGTCTGTTCTCGACTCTTCAGGCGTTCGTCGATGGTCTCCACCAGCCGCCGCGAGAAGGTCGCCAGCTTGCGCGTCTCTAAAAACTCCTGCCGCATGTCGATCACTTCCACGTCCGGCATCGGCCTCTGCTCGATGCGTTCGGGGAGTTTGATCAGCGTATACTTGCCCCGCTCCGCGTTGTAGCGGCTCTCGAGGCTCGGGGTGGCCGAGCCCAGCACTGCCACGGCCCCGGCTTCGCGCGCCCGCACGATCGCGACATCACGGCCGTTATAGCGCGGCGTCTCTTGCTGCTTGTAGCTCGCGTCATGTTCCTCGTCAATTACCACCAGCCCCAGGTTTTGCACTGGTGCGAACACGCCGGAGCGCGTCCCAACCACCACGGTGGCCAGGCCGCTCCGAATGCGGCGCCATTGTTCGGCGCGTTCGGCGTCATGGAAAGCGGAGTGCAATATTGCGACGCGGTCACCAAAACGATGGAAGAACTGCCCGGCCACCGCGGGTGTCAGCGCGATCTCTGGCACCAGCAGCAGCGCGCTTCGGCCCAGCGCGATGGTGGCGTCAATCGATTTCAGATACACCTCGGTTTTTCCCGAGCCGGTGACGCCTTCCAGCAAAAAGCTGTGAAACTTATCCGCGCGCAACGCTGTTTCGATTTGCTGATAGGCTTCCAGCTGATGGGGATTGAGCGTGCGCGGTGGAACGTCGGTGGCGAAGACTCCGGTGGGAGCCTCCGGTTCCAGAGTGATCAGGTTCCGGCGAGCCAGCGAACGCGCGGCTTGGCTTGCGCCCTTCACCGATGCCTCCAACTGCTCCAGGTTATGCGTGCCGGGGTGCAGCTCCAGGAACGCGTGCAGCTCGCGTTCGCGCTTGGTCAGCTTCAGGCCCTGGGGTGCAGATGCAATAAATGACGCCCGTAGCCTGGTCGCCGATGCCCGCAGTGGATCGCGCTGCGCTTCCAGATCCTCCATCGCGACGAAGCCTTTCTTCTCCAATGAGCGAATCACGCTCAAGGCATTTGGCAGCTTCTTTTGCAGATAAGATGCCGATAACGGCCGCGCTTCGAGCAATCTGAGAATTTGTAGCGTCGGATCTTCGTCATCGGCGCCCAGCAGGAGTTGCCGCGCAGTATCGCGGCCAGCGTCGGTGAGCGAATAAAGTTTGGTTTTGCGAACCTCACCACCGAGCGGCGTCATGCTGCGCAGCACTTCGCCCAGCGGAGCACAATAATACTGCGCGATCCAGCGCCCTAGCGATAGCAGCTCCGCGTCCAGAACCGGTTCCTCGTCCACCAGGCGCAAGGCCTCTCGCACCGCGCCCGTCCCCTCCGGCTCATCCGCTCGCAGCGCGAGTACCATGCCGGTGAGTTTGCGTGGCCCAAACGGAACCAGCAGCCGGCAGCCAGGCTGCACCCGGTGCTGCATGGTCTCGGGCAGCCGGTAGGTAAACGCCTGATCGAGCGGTACCGGCAGGCTAACATCACAATAAGTCATGAACATCCATCACGAAGCCGAATTGTAGCGCAGGGAGTGCGACTTAAGTACCCCTTTACAAGTGGCAACAAATCTTGCAGAATTGTTCTTACTTCTGGTGCTGGTCGGTTCGCCGGGCCCCACGTAACGGGCAAGTCACAAACGGCGTCCATATAAGTGAAAGTCCGCGACCTGGTTGTCGATAAGGAGATTAGGTCGTCACCATGGATATTGTTGGAGACCGAAAGTTCGTAGAAGTCCCGGGAGAAAAAACCCACGAACTGCCCCCGCTCTTGGTTCGCACCAGCCCCAACGTCAGGCGCTTGGATCGCGTGGTTGGCATGGCCAACAACCTGATCGACGCCGAAGACATGATGGCGCCGCCGGCATTTGACGGCCCCGCGGCTGGTTTCGAGATGGATCGCCGCAAGATGGACCTCGCCATCAACCTGGCCGATCAGTATCTGCGCTTCGTCACGCAATGGCAGTGGGGCGACAGCATTCTCGAGTGGATCCGGCAATGCGAGACTACCTTCGACATGCGGCTGGAACTGCGCAACCTCTTACGGCCCGATGTTTGGCCTCACGCCGGCCGCTCCAGTTTCGTGATGCTGCTCGAAGACAAGGCCGTGCCGAGCGAAGGCGTGGAGTTCGAAAAGGCGGTCGGAATGCGGCTCACCTTTCGCCAGCCTCCGCCCATTTCCTGCTTCTCTAACCAGTTCCTGTTCTATCTGAACTCAAGCGTGGCCACGACCGCCTTTGAGACCTGGGCCCACCTGAGCCCAGCGCCGCTCTCCTGTTTACCGCCCGAGCGCTTCAGCTTCGACATTATCGATATGTCGTAAAGTGATATGTCCCAGAGTGAGATGTCGTAACCGCTCCCTTTGGTCACGGCTCAGAATCCATTCACTGCGCGTGGTCTCCGCGTTAGCAAATCAATCTGCTCGGGCGCTTCCGGCTCTGCCCCGCTCGCCACCCCTAGCTCGCGCATCTTGCGTAGTGCGGGCACCAGACGCGAATCCCACGATCCAACCGAACTGTTGTACGCCGCGACGGTCTTTTCGAGCAGCCTTCCGGTACATGAGTAATGCTCTTGCACCGATTGCACGCGCTCGTACATCTCCGACGCTACCCGCCGAATCTCCTCGGCGTTCTCGGCGAGCTGTTCCTGATTCCAGCCGTAGGCGATGCCCTTTAACACCGAAATCAGCGTCACCGGCGTCGCGATCACAACTTTCTTCGATAGCGCTTCTTCGATCAGATCGGGCCGGATTTCGAGCGCCGCGCTGAAGAAATGATCGCCCGGCAGAAACAACACCACTAACTCCGGGGCGGGTTGAAACTGGCTCCAATACTGTTTGCTCGATAGCTGCCGGACGTGCTCGGAGACCTGCTGGCCATGCCGGACCAGCGCAGCTTTGCGCGACGCTTCATCCTTGGCACTCACAGCGTCCAGATACGCGGTCAATGGAACCTTCGCATCGACAATCAGCGATCGGTCTCCAGGCAACCGCACGATCATATCCGGACGAATTCGAACGCCGTCGCCTTCGCGCGTCTCCTGCTCGGAAAAATCGCAGTTGTGAACCATACCGGCCAGCTCTGCCACGCGCCGCAGCGTTACTTCTCCCCAGCGGCCGCGAGTCTGCGGCGATCGCAGTGCGGTGGACAGCGTGGACGTCTCGCGCGCCAGCGTCTGCAGCTGCTCGCCCAGGCTGCCATAAGCTTTCTCCCGAGCGCGCTCCAACTCACGGACGTGAACTTCCAACCGGCCCAGCGAATCGGCCAGCGGCTGAACCATGCCCCCGACAGCGCCTTCCATCGCGGTCTGTTTCTGCGCCAGGTCTCCCGTCATTTGCGCACGTGTGGTTTCGAGCGTGGTTCGCGCGGCGTCCAGGAATGCGCTTTGATTGGAACGGAGCGCTGCGTCGGCCAGCGCCTGGAACGTCTCCTGCATCTTCGCTGCGCCCGATTCGGCGAAGTGCTTCGCCGCTTCCACCCGAGCCAGCTTGGCCCGCATCCACAGTCCAGCAACCAGGCCGCCGGCGAGCACTCCAGCTATAAACGCAAACCAGGACATCACGCCCACCAGGATAGATCATTTCTCGGAATAAATGTTTGTGTAAACTGGGGCAGCGTAAACTGGGGCAGTATAAACTGAAACGATGCGCCACGCCCTCTGTCTCGTTTCGTGTCTCTCTTTGGTCGCAGCCCTTTCCGCAGACGATTTGGTGATCACCGAAAAGAGCTTCGGTTGCGTGCTCAACCTGCCGAAGGTGAGAAACACGCGGATTCAGAACCCCGATCCCGAAAAGCTCAAGGAAGCTACCAGCATCTTCAGGGAAAGCGTGCCCAACAAGGACTATCCCACCGGAACGATTCTGCAGTTGATCCCGACCGAGGCCATGGTGAAGCATGATCGATCGGCCTTTCCCAACACCAATGGATGGGAGTTTTTTGCTTTGAAGGTCTCAGCCGATGGCACTGTGATTCAGGACCGCGGAGATAAAGTGATCAACGCTTCGTTGAAGAAGCCATGTTTGGGATGCCACTCACCCGCGGCGAAGTTCGATTTCGTATGTGAAAAAGGGCATGGCTGCGCCCCCATTCCGATCACCGACCAGCAAATTGCCGCGATCCAAGCTGCAGACCCGCGTTGCAAGAAGTGAGGCCGGCCGCGCCCGATTTCGCGCGACTGATTTCACGCGATCGATTTCAAAAGAACCACGCGATCCAGGCCGCGCCCACCAGCATGGTCGCAATCGCCAACGGCGCGCCCACGCGAAAATACTCCCAGAAGCCGATCCGAACGCGATCTCGCGCCTACTGAATCACGATCAGATTCGCCACGGACCCTACAACCGTCAAGTTCCCCGCCAATGTGGATGCCATCGCTAGCACCAGCCAGGCCCGCTTGGGGTCCGCTAATTGACCGATGAACGGCTTGAACACCAACACGGCCGGAACGTTGCTCACCAGGTTCGACAGCACTGCCGCAAATCCGGTAAGCAGGAGGCATTGTCCAGGTGCAGCTGTCCGGCCAGCGCGGCGAGATGGGTCTCGAGCGACGTCTTCTCCACACCCGCGATCACGACAAGCAACCCCGCGAACATCACCAGCAGCGGCCAATCGATCCGCTGATAAACCTTCTCGGGACGCACGCGCCGGGTGATCAACAGGACCGCACCGGCCACGATAGCCACCTTGGGCACCGGCCAGCCGACGAAAAACATCACGATCATCGCGAGAGCAATCCCGAGCGATTTCCACATCAAGCCGCGATCCACGTGGATCGGGCGCTTCTCCACAACCACTTCTCGAGCCGTCAGAAACTCACGCCGATAACTCAGGAAGACGGCCGCGACAGCCAGCGCCAATCCGGCCACAGCCACCGGCCCCAGCACCGCGAGAAAATGCCGGTAGGGGATCGCCGAAAAGCTTCCGATCAGCATGCTTTGGGGATTTCCCGTGATGGTGGCCACGCTTCCAATATTGGCCGCCATCGCCACTGCCAACAAATATGGCACGGGATTGCGCCGCAGCGCCCCGGCCACTTCGAGCACCAGAGGAGTCAGCACCAGGCACATGGTGTCGTTGACGAAGAACGCCGAGAAGACTCCGGACACGCCCACAATCGCGATCAAAAGCAGCAGCGGGCTATGCGCGCGTTCCACCACCCGCTCCGCCACCAACGCGAAGAAGCCCGACAATTCGAGGTTCGCCACCACGATCATCATGCCGAACAGCAGGATGATGGTGTCGAAATTGATCGCGCGATAAGCCTCATCCAGCGAAAGCGCGTTCACTCCCAGCATGAAGCTAGCGCCGATGATAGCCGCGCCAGTCCGGTCGATACGGAAGCCGGGCAGACGCCCGATGGCAAGCACCAGGTAGGTGATAGCGAAGATGAAAATGGCGGGCCAGCTACGCGGGCACCTCAGGCGTCACTTCAGGCACCCAAGCGGTTGTACCAGTTGAAAATCACTTCACTGAAGAAACCGACGGCCAATGCAGAAACTCCAAGGAAACTCCCGAACGGCAGCTCATAAGTGGACGCATCCTTGCCGGTGAACCAGGTGTAGCCGAGCCCCACCACAACGCCCAGCAGAGAGCCCACCAGTAAAGTGAGCAGCGCGCCTTGGATGCCAAGAAACGCTCCGATCATGGCGCCCATCTTCACATCGCCCAATCCCAAGCCTTCGCGCTTGCGGACCTTCTCATACATCGCGCGCACAGCCCACAATGCACCCGAGCAAATGGCCGCCGCCATCACCGAATCGCAGATAGAGACCAACCATTGATGCCTGGAGCCATAGAAAATCAGAAGCAGGATTCCTCCGCTCACCGGTACGAACGCCGCGAAGATCACTCCCAGCGCCGTTCCTCCCAGGGTGAATTCATCCGGCAAAATGCGCTCCTCGAGATCGGAAAATACCAGCGCGATCATGATGGCGCCGAAAACGGCGAACTTGACGGCCGCCAGCTTGGTTCCCAGGAACCAGAACGCGCCAAAGAAAACCACGCTGGTGAGCAGTTCCACCACCGGATAGCGCGCCGAAATGCGATGCCCGCAGCGGCGGCAGCGGCCGGCCAGCATGGCATAGCTGAGGAGCGGGATGTTATCGAACCAGGCGATGGTCTGATTGCACTCCGGACAAAACGATCGCGGCTTCACCACCGACAGATCGCGCGGCATGCGATAGATACAAACATTCAGGAAACTGCCGATGAGCAGGCCAAATAAGGCGGCCACTAGAGCTTCGATCATCTCCTTGGACTCATATTCTTAGCTTTCGCATATTTTAGGAAATTGTACAGCGCGGCCATGTGCGCAATCGCGAGACCTTCCATGCCATCCAGAAAGCCGCGCCGCAGTACGTATGTCTTGAAAAACGTCCAGGCCGGATTCACCGCCAGCTGAGTCCATCCCACGGGCGTCTTTTGTTCCACCAACTGCTCGGCCGCGAGCGTGGTGTAACGGTCCATGGTCTTCAAATGTTCGGAGAGCGAGCTGCACGTGAAGTGCAGGATGTTGGACTTGAGATGGCCCACATTGCCGCCCACCACCACGGATTCGTGGACGTATTCGCCCACCCATTGAGCCTTCTTCCGGTCGAACAGCCGAACCTTGCGATCCGGATACCAGCCCGAGTGCAGAATCCAGCGGCCCAGGTACTGCGCCAGTCGCGGCATGGTGTACGCATCGAACTCGGGCCCGTTCTTCTTGATCTGCCAGATCTCGCCTTCGAGCGCCTCACTCAATGCTTCGTCAGCGTCCAGCGACAGGACCCAATCGTACTCGCACTGGCTGGAGGCGTAGTTCTTTTGCCCCGCGTAGCCGCGCCAGTTGCTGTCAATCACCCGCGCGCCCAGCTTGGTGGCCAGCTCCACTGTGCGATCGGTGGATCCGCTATCCACCACCACCACTTCATCGCAACAGCGCAGGCTCTCCAACGCTCGCGGAATGTTGCGCTCTTCATTGTAGGTGATGATCGCAGCCGAGATTTTCATTCAAGGGACTGATGATAGTGTAGCGTGGGCCACGCGCTACGAACTCTGATCGCCACTCGCGTCCTTGGGCTTCACCGTAGACCGCACCACCATGAAGCGGCTGAGCGTGTCGAACCAGAACGGCGCTCCGAGCGAAATGGCCGCCGCTGTGATCAGCCATCCAAGCCAATGGAAGCCGATCAGATAACCCAACCAGCCCCAAGGCCGCTGGCATGAGACATTCGCTGAGGCGCAGGTGTCGCTGAAGAATGCCGGGGGCACTCGTTCCGGTTGCACCGTTTGCTTCGGTTGCTTGCCTTGCGCGCTCAACTCCCGCTCCCATCCAATTCCGATGTCGAGCGACTGCAGACTGCCCATCGCGTTCGAGACCTGCGTCATCACGTCCACGTTTTGCGTGAGCGGCTGACCCGCGGCTTGTCCCGCGGCCGCCACCACCGCTGCCAGTGTCTTGCTATGAGCCAGCGTGCTCAGCACCTGAATGGAATCGGCGTTCACGCCAATGGTCACGCCCAGCCCAATGCCAAACAGGATGAATTGCGTCCGGTGTTTGTACCATCCCGACGCCCGGTCCATGGTGCTGTTGAACCAGCCTTCGATATTCGCGCGCGCCTGCTCCGCGTCGCCCTGGGCCGCGTTCATCAGCAAGGTAACTGATTTCTTGAGACCCTCGGGAAGATTCGCCGTCGCGGGAGGAGCCGGGCTCCCCGCCGGCGTGGGATCCGGAAACATGAGGTCCATCAATGCGAGCGAGAAATTTCGCGCTGGGATGTAATTCGGCAGCCGGTTCTCATCCCGAAAAAGGTTCCGGATCAGCGGGTGTAAGTAAAATTCCCGCGTAATGCCGGTTCGAATGGAGCTGGTCCAGGGCCAGAACGACAAGAACCAGCTGTGTTTATTCGGGTCGCTCAGCAGCATGCGAATTCCCGCTTCCAGATCGTTGGCGCGGTTTCGAAGCAGCGATTCCAGCCCCTCATTCAGCGATGAACAGATAAGGCTGAGCAACAGATAAATGAAGCTCAGGCCAATTGCCACGTCCAGCAGCGGAAAGCTCGGCATAATGGAGCATTCTATACCCGCTTCCCGCGCCATTGTTCCGATTACGGCGTTTGCGGCCGAAAATGGATACAGGGTTATCTACGATGACAGGACGGGCACCGGCGTGTTGGCGCGGCGATCGGCTTGGCCGTGGTCTCATTTGGCATCGGCGCCCTCATGGCGCGAACGAACTCCAAGAAATACTTCGTTGGCCTGACGGAGAGCACAAAGGCGGCTTTTGCGATCCGGTGCGATAAGAGCGACTACCGCGGCGTTCTCGCGGGGATCGAGGGAATCACGGGGAAGAAGGCTGTAGATTCGGAAGCCTTAACCGTTAAGAACTGACCAACCGGAAGCACGTGCGATACGGGGCGCTCGGCGGCGCGGCTACCCGCGTAGAATTCGATTCGCTCCCGCCGGTATCGCATTGGACGCTATTGCGAGTAGCTTGCTCGATCAGATTGAACGGGACCAGATCGCTGAGGGGGGTGAAAGAGGCGTTAGACGAACTGCTGTATCCAGAGGAACATAGTGAGCCGTGAGGCGGGAAGGAAGGATGCCGGGACGGGATGTAAACAATGAAGCTACTCTCCCGCCCGGCGAAGAGATCTCGCTAACAAGTAAAGCATCTTCGGGAGCTCGGGTCTGTTCAAAATTGCTCAATTTCGTTCCTCCTAACCCTCGGCAAAGGTTTTCTTGACAGCCGCGCCTACTGTTGATCTCAGCCGCGCAGTTGACTGATTCCACTCGTAGAATACTTATTCATAAAATTCAGCAACGCAGCGCGTGACACTACCCACCTCACTACCCCATTTGACAACCGGCGCCCTAATGTGTAATTATTCATTAGAGTGAATAAACATTCAATCGCGCGAAGGGAGCCCCATCCAGCCATGTCGTCTCTGGGAACGCTCAAACCAGTTAAGAGAATGCCAGCGCCCAAAACCCTTCCCAAGGTCGCCGCCAGCGACTTCACTCGCGATCTCGATATCTCTCAGGATGAGTTGCTTGCACTCCTCGATCTCACTCAACAGTTGAAGGCGAACCCCAGCCGTTTTTCCAAGGCTCTGGCTGGCCGGTATCTCACGCTGCTCTTTGAAAAGCCATCCCTGCGCACCCGTATGACCTTTGAGCTGGCCGCCAAGCAATTGGGTGGCGACGCTGTTCTGAGCACCGGTCCCATCGGCGACCGTGAACCGTTGAAGGATGTCGCGCGCAATCTGGATCGCTGGACCAACGCCATTGTGGCGCGCGTTTTTTCGCAAAACACCATCGACGATCTGGCGCACTGGTCGAGCGTCCCGGTGATCAACGCGTTGAGTGACCGCTTCCATCCCTGCCAGGCTCTGGCTGATGTGTTCACGCTCCAGGAGCGTTTTGGCGACGTGCGCGGTCTCAAGCTGGCCTTCGTCGGCGATGGAAACAATGTCGCGCATTCGTTGATGCTTTCAGCGTTGCGCCTCGGCATGAGCTTTTCGCTTGCGACGCCGGTGGGGTATGAGCCGGATGCCGAGATCGTCGCGCAGGCCGAGGCGCTGGCTGCAGTGGCCGGCGGACAGCTCGTTGTCACGAACGATCCCGTTGAGGCTGTCGATGACGCGCAAGCGGTCTATACCGACGTATGGACCAGCATGGGCCAGGAAGCTGAAAAGGCCAAGCGGCTGGCCGACTTCGCTCCCTATCAAGTGAATGCGGCCTTGTTCGAACAGGCTGCTCCGGAAGCCATCTTTCTGCATTGCCTGCCCGCCAAGCGCGGCGAAGAGGTAGTGGACGAGGTGATCGAGTGCTCGCAATCGGCGGTATTCGATCAAGCGGAAAATCGGTTACACGTCCAAAAGGCTCTATTGTTGATGTTGCTTGGCTAACCGCCAATAGCCAATAGCCAATAGCGAACTATGAAACCCAAAAAGGTAGCGCTCGCCTACTCAGGCGGCCTCGACACATCCATCATCATTCCCTGGCTCAAGGAGCATTACCAGTGCGAAGTGGTCGCCGTGTGCGGCGACATCGGCCAGGGCGAAGACGAGTTGAAAGGCCTGGAAGAAAAGGCGCTCAAGACCGGCGCGTCGGAAGTCCATGTGGCCGACATGCGTGAAGAGTTCGTCACCCAATACTTGTGGCGCCTGGTGCGCGCGGGCGGCATTTATGAGGACAAGTATTTGCTCGGCACCTCCATCGCGCGCCCGCTGCTCGCCAAGCGGCAAGTGGAAGTGGCGCTCGCCACCGGATGCGATGCCTTGGCGCACGGCTGCACGGGGAAGGGAAACGACCAGGTTCGTTTTGAGCTGACCTACAAGGCGCTGGCGCCGCACCTGGCCGTGATCGCGCCCTGGCGCGAGTGGAATATCGTGTCGCGCGAAGACGCCATCGAATACGCGGCCAAACACCACGTTCCCATCTCGCAGACCACCACGAAGATCTACAGCCGCGATCGCAACATCTGGCACATTTCGCACGAAGGCGGAGCGCTCGAAGATCCGGCCAATGCGGCGCCGGACGAAATCTGGATGCTCACCAAGAGCCCGCGTGAAGCGCCCGACAAGCCGGTGGATGTGACCATCGGTTTTGAGAAGGGTACACCGGTTTCGGTGAACGGCCAGCGTGGATCGGCGGTCAGTTTGCTCGAAACGCTCAACAAAATCGGCGGCGAGCACGGCATCGGCCGCATCGATCTGGTGGAGAACCGCTTCGTTGGCATGAAATCGCGCGGATGCTATGAGACGCCCGGTGGCGCGCTGATCCTGTACGCGCATCGGGAGCTCGAATCGCTTACGCTCGATCGCGGCACGCTGCACTACAAACAAAAGCTGGCGCTGGATTACGCGGAAATGGTCTATAACGGTCTGTGGTTTGTGCCTTTGCGCGAGGCGTTGGACGCGTTTTTCGAAAAGACCAGCGAGACCACGACGGGCGAGGTTACGCTGCGTCTGTACAAAGGCAATATCGAGCCGGTGAGCCGCAAGTCGCCATATTCGCTCTATTCGCTCAAAGTCGCGAGCTTCACCATGGGCGCTGAGTACGATCAGAAGGACGCGCGCGGATTCATCAACCTGATTGGCCTGCCGATCGTGGTGCGGGCCGAAATTGCCGCAGCCGCGAAGCACTCCTAGGGTCGCCATGGCCGACAAACTTTGGGGCGGACGCTTTGCCAGCGGTCCGTCGGAAGTCTTCGAACGCTTCTCCGGCTCGCTGCATTTCGATAAAAAGCTGCTGGACGCCGATAGCCGAGGATCCGAAGCCTTCGCGCGTGCCCTGGAACGCGCAGGCATCTTAACTCCCGCCGAACGCGATCAACTGATCGCTGCTTTCGAGGATATTCGAACTGCGGCGGCCGACGCCAAGTTTCTGGAAGGCGCGACGGACGAAGACGTACACACCTTCGTCATCCGCAAGCTCAAGGAACGCGTGGGCGGGCTGGCCGACAAAATCCACACCGGCCGCAGCCGGAACGAGCAGGTTTCGCTCGACATGCGGCTCTGGCTGCGCGAGCAAATCGACGCCGATCTCGATCTTCTCGTGAATCTGATGTCCGCGCTGGTTGCGATGGCTCGCAAATATCCCCAGGCCATCGTGCCCGGATACACGCATCTGCGGCGCGCGCAGGCAGTGCCGTGGGCGCACTATTTATTGGCTTATTTTGAAATGTTCGCGCGCGATCTGGAGCGGTTGCAGCAGGCGCGGGCGCGCGTGGACGTCATGCCGCTCGGCTCAGGCGCACTGGCCGGCAGCGGTTTTCCTTTCGATCGCGAACAAATCGCGGCCGACCTGGGTTTCGCCGCCATCACGCGCAACAGCATGGACGTTTCCGGTGACCGCGATTTCGCACTGGATTTTCTATACGCCGCGTCGGTCAGCATGCTGCATTTGAGCCGCCTGGCCGAGGATTGGATTCTCTATTCGAGCGAAGAGTTCGGGTGGCTCGAATTGGGCGATGGCGTCACCAGCGGCTCCAGCCTGATGCCGCAGAAGAAGAATCCGGATTCGCTCGAGCTGATCCGCGGCAAGAGCGGCCGTGTGTTTGGCGACTTCACGTCGCTGTTTACCACCATGAAGGGCCTTCCCATGACGTACAATCGCGACATGCAGGAGGATAAGGAGCCGCTCTTCGACGCCGCCGCGCAATTATCGGGCGCGCTGGAGATGATGGCTGTGGTGGTCGAAACCACCGATCTTCGCGCTAGCGCGCCGCTCGAAGCGGCTAAAGAAAGCTGGGTGGTGGCCACCGATCTGGCCGAAGCGCTGGCGCGCGCCGGAACGCCGTTTCATCGCGCTCACCAGTTGGTGGGCAAGCTGGTGCTCGAAAGCATCCAGCAAGCCAAGCCGCCCAACGATTGGACCGCCGATCAGCTCAGCGCTTTCGCTCCCGAATTTACAGCCGACATGGCTCAGCTGCTTCGAAACCCCGCCGAAGGAATGAAAACGCGCGAGCTTCCGGGCGGCGCGGGACCCGCGGCCGTGGCGCGGGCCCTGGATGATGCGGAGGCGCGGCTCCGTCACTGGAAATGAACAAGGCTTTCCGGCAAGGCCAAATCCTGAAGCTCATCCGCACCAAGCCGATCCTCACGCAGGACGATCTGGCGCGGGAGCTGAAGCTGAGCCAAGGTATCGACACCACGCAGGTGACGCTGTCGCGCGACATCCGCGATCTCGGGCTGTTGAAGACGCCCGAAGGCTATCGCCAGGTGGAGGCCGCGCCGCCCAGGCTGAGCGTCGAGACCGTTGCCGCCGAGCTATTGCAAGACGTTCGCGTGGCGCAGAATCTCATCGTTCTACGCACTTCACCGGGCAACGCCAACGCGCTCGCCGTGGCTCTCGACAAAGCGGACTGGCCTGAGATCGTCGGGACCATCGCCGGCGATGATACGGTGCTGATTGTCGCGCCCGACACCGCAACGGCGGATAAGCTGCGCAAGAAGCTGCTCGGCTTTATTTAGCGCTGAAGAGCAGCCAGACCGCCGCGCCGATGGCCGCCGGCACCAGGAATTCAGCCCAATCCCGCCACGCACTGGCCCAGGCGATCGGCTTCCGCTCGGCGCGCGGCGCGTCTTCACGCAGCGAAGTGGACAGTTTCGAGCGTAGATTGGAAGGCAAGCCGCGAATGGCTCGCACGATCTCTTCCTTGCCTTTGCGGTCGGCGATCAGGATGGTGGCGGAGTTGATGCCATTGGTGGACTGCTCCAGCTTCTTGCGTAGCGAAGGCGGAACGTCGGCAACGGACCGGTAAACTTCCGTCTTGTTTCCGACGGAAATGAAAATCGTCGAACTCTTCAACGTGACGCGGGACATACGGCGTTCCTTCTCCTGTTCAGGGAGAGACTTCTTCTGGCAGCTTGGATCGGGCCGCCCCGGGAATCTCATTCCCGGCATGTTCCAATATAACCTGAATGAACCCCAGCGCGGCTTTGGACAGCGCTTTATCTTTTCGATAGATCAAACCCACCTTGCGAATCAGCGGCTCCGGCCCGAGCGAAACGGCCGACAACTTTCCGGCTGCGATCTCCTCGTGACAATTGGAAGCTGCCAGGAAGGAACAGCCCAGCCCGGCCATTACGAAGCGCTTGATCATTTCCGTGGAGTCCAGCTCCATGGAGATATGGATTTGATCTTCCACCGGCTCCAGCCAGGAGTTTAAGCGGATACGGGTGGTGCCGGACTTGGGCAGCAGGAGCGGCTGGTCCATCAGGTCCCGCGCCGTCACGTAGCGCTTACCCGCCAGCGGATGCCTTCCCGGTAAAAGCAAAATAATCTCATCGGAGTGGATGCGCGCCACTTGCAACTTTTTTTCCTGCACCGGCAGCTGTGTGATGCCGAAATCCGCCAGGTTTTCGAGCACCGCCTCCACCACGCGGGATCCGTAGGCGCGGTCCACCGAAAGTTGGACGTTCGGGAACTTCTTTTTATACTCGGAAAACACCGAGGGCAGCACGTAGATGCAGGTGGCTTCGTTGGCCGCGATCACCAATTCACCGCGCGGCACCCGGTCCAGCTCGTTGATGGTGTCCTGCGCGCGGCGCCGCAGATCCAGGATCTGCTCGGCGTATTCGGCGAAAATCTTGCCGGCCGTGGTGAGCGAAATCTTGGTTCCCAGACGCTCGAACAGCGTGGTATTCAGCTCCTGCTCCAGTTGCCGGACTTGCGCGCTGATGGCTGGCTGCGTGCGATAGCAGGTCTGGGCCGCCTTGGAGAAGCTCTTCAGGCGGACAATCTCAAGAAACGTATGGAGCTGATCCAAATCCATGCTTGATCCAAAACGATCGATCCAAGTGACTACGCTCGACCGGGCAACGCTAACCCAGTCCCGAGGGGGAGTGACTCAATTGTATCAGGAGGACGCCGTGGTGCTGCGTACTTAGGCTAAAACCTAAGGTCTTTCGCGGCTGGTAGGAGTGGTGTTCTCCGCTTAGCATGAGATGAGGGGGAATTCGATGCGACCCGTATTCGTTGTAGCTTTACTTGGGACAACTTTGTCCACAAATCCCGTAGCGGCCCAGAGTTCAACCGACAAACCGGCTTCCGACGCGACGGAGCAGAAAGCGGAGAGCCATTCGAAACCTCCCGGGTGGCTCTTTGAGAATGGCCCGGAGCCGAAAAGCGCGGAAGCCAGACGGGAGGCGCTAGCCCGCCGTGACCGGGCTAAAACGGCCCCCTCCGCTGAGTCCGCTGGGTCCACTGAGCCCACAACGCCGCGCCCGGCCTCCCCACCGCCCGCACCGCTAGTCCCGACGGTACAAGCGGTGCCCCCCGGCCCTCCACAGAAAAACCTCACCGGCGCAGAGTTCAGCCAGATCCATGTTGGGTCCTCCGAGAAGGAAGTTCTCATGGTGCTGGGCCCTGCATCGTCGAAGGTGGTGGTGCCCGATGACGACGGCCATATGCGCGAGACCCTGCAGTACTGGGTGAAAGGTGTTCCGATGGGAACGGTTCGCCTGGACAACGGCCACGTGGTTCAAATCGAGACCAAACAGAAGTAAGAGGTAACTGTTTGGTCTCGCTGCGTCGCTGAAAAAGCCCTCTCACATTCGCGAACCGCAGGCGTGGGCGCCTACGCCACACGGGCTTTTGTCTGCCGGGGCTTTTACAGCGACTTCTTAGTGGCTCAATCGCAGGATCTGGGACGAGATCGCCAGGAACGCCTGGCCAAGCTGCGAGGACGTAGGCGCGTAAATGAACTGGCCCTGGGGCTGGTTGGGATAGTTGATGCAAGTGGGCTCGGTGGAGCAGGCCGGATACACGGCTGGGTTGTTGAACTGATCCCCGTTTGCGTCGTTGGCCATCCTTTGGAGCAGGACGGGATCCGGAGGATTTCCGTGATTGCCTCCTAGCCCGATAGTAAAGACGTAGGCCGGCAGCGTTGCGTTGTTGCGGATGTTGTAGGCCGAATTGTCGGTGGCGTTCAAAGCCGCTGCGTGAGTATTCGGCCAATCCGTGCTCGCGGTGCCCGTCAAGTTAAGCTCACCGCCGGTGAGACTGAGTGATTGATACTCGTTGCTCGGCGCGATCTGATTTCCGAAGACATCCTGGCTCGGGAGCCAATTGAAATCGTTATTGTAATTGTTAAAATTGCAGCCGGGCGCGGTCCCCGACCCGCTGGTGTCGACGTAGATGCTATTGCCAGTGCCTGCGGTATCGGTGGTTTGCTGGGGGTTAAACAGGACGGTCAGGTAGTACGGCGGACCCTGGGATGGGTCGGCACTATAAACTCCGCCGATCGTACCGGCGGGCACATTGGACATGAATCCTGTGCCGCCCGTGTTCATGGAGATGGACGGGATCCACTGCCGAGCCGATGTCGAGGAGTGCCACCCTCCCTGGTTCCATGTTTTGTTATTCGCATCCTGACAGTTGCTGCCGGTATTCAGCGCCCAGGTTGCGGTGGTACCCGGAGTTTGATAGAAGTTGTAGACCACCGTGTTCGGTAAGCCGTCCGTCTCGAGCATGATGAGGTTCATCGCGCCCGGCTCGGAAAGCTTGTACAGTTCGTTGTAGGCCATGGACATCGCGGCTGGTGTGCCAGTGCCACCCGCACAAGTGACGTTATCAATGGCCCCCATGCCGGTGCCAGAAGAGTTGCTGTAGCCCAGCAGGGTCTGAAAATTGGTGGTCGGCTTGGAATCCAGGTAATAACCATCGCTAAAGGTGAGCATGCCGATTTGATCGCGCCCCTCGGCGAAGGCCCCGGTGAAGTTCTTAGCGGCAGTGATCATGGATGCGCACGGAGTGCCATCGTTTGCTCCGCAAGGTTGAGCCGGGTTGCCCCCATTGATGGAACACATCGATCCGGAACGGTCCAGCACCAGCATGGCGACCAGGTCCTTGCGCGACGCTTGGCCCGTAACGCTGAGCGTGGTGGAGGTGAACCCTACATACCGCATGAACCAGGCTGGAACGTTGGTGGTGGCCGTAACCGTGACTTGACGGAGATTGGCGTTGTTGGGCGAGTTGACCACCGTGACGGTGCCGGTATTCATAACCGTGGTGTTGGTGTTCCAGTTTCCCGGCGGAAAATTCGCATAGAACCAATTCACCGCATTTTGCTGGGCCGCTGATGCCTGTTCCGTCGTGCTTTGCCCCAGGTTCAGGGCGCGCGCCGCCGCGAGCGCGGCGCCGTCCACAGCCGCCTGCAGCCGCGCTTTGGCCGAGTAGAGAATTCCCAGATCGATAAACAGGCCGAGCATCGGGATTACTATCCACACCAGCGCCGCAACGGCGATAAACAGGGAAACACCTTTTTCACGATGGTTATGATGATGACGGATTCTCACGAACCTATCCTCCTAAAAGAAATACCGGCTAAAAGAAATACCGGGCGTACACGCCGTTGCCCGATAAGCTGCCGACGCTTAAGTCTGGGGACTGGAAATAAGTCTCGACGATATAACTGACTTGCCCGTCGGTCAGCGCCGTCGCAGTGCCACCCGTCACCTCGGCGCTCGATTGCCACAGGCTTTGCATATTGGTCTGCGCCGTCCCGGCCAGCGCCGCGCGCGAATCGGTGATGTAGTTTTGCACCACTCCCGAGTCATTCAGGACCGCCGATGGACACTGCCCCACGCTGACGGTGCCGGAATTGGCGAGCGTACCGTTGCCGAATTGAATTTGCTGGGTGAAGACGAAGCTGTTGGCATTGGTGCAGTTGGACGCTCCCACCGCCACGCAGTTGGCGGACGTCGTGCCTCCGATCCACATGATCTGCGTCACCGTCACCAGTCCATTGCCGGAGTTGCCGGTATTGGATTGCTCGTTTCCCGATGCGTCGCCGGAGAACGCGGAGATTTGCAGACCCAAGCCCTGCGCCAGCCTCTGGGCCTCCTGTTGAATCGGGTAGGTGGAAAAGTCCGCTCCGTGGATGTACATGTCGTCCAAGTCCCGGCACACCTGATTGCATTGAATGCTGCGGATCAGGTTCATCCCAACCACGAAAGCTCCCAGGAACATAGGAACGAGCAGTACGGCCACCAGGGCAAACTCTAAAATCTCCTGGCCACTCTGCGTCCGTCGTCTTCGCGCCGTTGCTCCGCTTCGCCTCGCAGTTGCCATATTTATTCCGTCACCGAGTTCACGCCCGCTGGATAACCTCCGAGTATGTCGGACGAGTAGATGTTGAGAGTAATGGGTGTTGAATTGCGGAAGAATGGAACGCCGCCGCCATAACTGCCGCTGAGCGGTGCGATCCATGACCAGGAGACGCCTTGTACCGATACCTCAACGATATTGCCCGGGACATTCCCGCCCGACGCAACGGGCGTAGTCAAATTGCTTGTCGTGTAATACTTGACAAAAATGTCCTGCGGATTGTCCGTGGTACTCACGATTCCCATCGCATATTGCTGGACCACGCTCTCAATGGAAGCGTCCTGGCCATCCCCGGTTACGGTCTGAAAAGTGATCGCGTAGCGGCAACCCTCCCGGACCGCGTTCTGCAAAGTGGCCCACCGAAACAGCAGCAAGCCAAAGTCAACGAAAGCGAAGATCAGCGCAAACGTCGGCAGGATGGTAAAAGCACCCTCGAGCAGAGCGTTGCCGGATCGCCGGCGGTTTCTCGGGCTGAGAGGTTTTCGTCCCGCTTGTTTTGCAGCATCAACCACTTGAGCATCCAGGCCGGGATTGGCCTCACGTTCGGGGGAGCTGTGATCACCCAACATATCGATAATCCATCGGTGGCTTGGCCGATTTCCTTTAGGGTTGGAGCGACGCAAAAATTGCGTGGACGTGCTGCGTCAGCCGTTGACCGGCGACGTTAGCAGTAGTGCCGCGCCTACGTTTGGACTACGGTAAATCGCTTAATAGATGCGTTACTGAGCCGGCAGCGCGCCCGACACAAAGAAGGTGGTCCATTGCGGCGCATGTCCGCGACCACCCGCCGAAGGCCGCATGACCCGAAATGCAACCGGGTCACCCGGCTTCATTGTTCCCTGGATTCTCCGGACGTCGTCCACGCTGGTCACTGGCTGCCGGTTGATGGACAGAATCACGTCCTTTTCCATCAGGCCGATGTCCTCGGCGAAAGAGTCCGTATCGACGCTCTGCACTAACAGGCCGCCCTTGGCATCCAGTTCCATGGAGCTCCGCTCGGCATCGGTGAGCGCGTGCAGTTTGATGCCGAACTTGTATTGTTGGGCCTCCTCCACTTTGGCCGGCCCTTCGGCCTGCGGCTCACGCAGCTCGGCGAATTCGGGGCGATCCTTAAAGACCTCCGCCCGGTCCATCACCGTGATGGCGAAATCCATATGCTTGCCGTCGCGATCGACGGTCACGTTGATGCTCGAATTGATGGGAGTTTCCGAAACACGCGAAACCAGATCTTCGCCATTCTTGACCGATTTCCCGCTCATGGCGATGATGATGTCGTCCGCTTTCAAGCCGGCTTTGTCGGCCGGTCCGCCTTTCTGCACTTTGCTGATCAACACGCCTGAGCTGGTGCCCAGCGCCTTGAACAGCTCCGGCTTGTCGTCGGCCTTGGACCACTCGATTCCAATCGACCCGCGCGTCACCCGCCCGGTTCGAATAATGTCGTTATAAACTCGCGCCACCATGTTAATGGGCAGCGCAAATCCGATCCCCTGATAACCTCCGCTTTGCGTCGCGATCATGGTGTTGACGCCGATCACTTCGCCGCGGATATTGAGCAGCGGTCCGCCGCTATTGCCCGGATTGATGGCCGCGTCGGTTTGGATGAAGCGCTGCAACTGGAGCGCGCCGCCGATGTCGCGTCCCAGCGCGCTCACGATTCCCGCCGTGACCGAGGCCTCCAGCCCAAATGGCGACCCAATGGCCACCGCCCAATCGCCCACCTGCACTGCGTCCGAATTGCCGATATTCACCGGCACCAGCGGGCTTCTCGGATCGATTTTGATCACCGCCAGGTCAGTTTCGGGATCGATGCCCACCACTCGCGCGCGATACTCGGTGGGGTCGTCCCCATGCAGCTTTACTTTGATGTGATCCACTTTGGCGATCACATGATGATTGGTGATGATGTAACCGTTCTTGTCGACTACGAACCCGGTGCCGGACTGCTCCTGCTTGAACGCTCTCTGCGGTACATCGCCGCCCGAGGGGCCGTTGCGGAAAAATTTCTTAAACAGGTCCAGGCCGCCGTCGCCATTGCCGTTTCCTTTGTCGTCGCCGTCACCCGGCTCGGCTTCCTCTTGCTGGCCCCGGCCGTGCGGATTCTCGGTCACCTTCGGCGTGTAGTCGGCGGTGATGTAAACCACCGATGGCTCCAGCTTTTTAGCGAGCTTGGTGAACTCGTTGCCCAGTTGCACCGCGCTCGGCACCACCAGGGGCGCAGCATCCGGCGCCGCGGTTTGCGGGCGCGCGGCGTGCACGCCGGTGTTGACAAGCGTCCCGATGACGATCCCGATCGCGAGTGTAACGAGCAGGAGACTCAAAGACAGCAGCTTCTGCTGTCGCATCACCTTAAACCACCGCATGGCCTTGGTATCGCCTTTCTCTTGCTTGACGCAAAGCTGGGCTTGACGAAAAGCCGGGCTTGACGGGAAGCTGGTTCAACTTACCCTTGTACTCACTATATCTTGAATCGGCAGAAAACGCGCGAGTACTTAGCTTAAGACGTTCCGGCGGCAGTTAGGTTGCCGCTTTGCACTCCGGACAGTAGCAGATCTTGCGCAAATGGTCGAACGAATAAATCCCCGTATTGTGCCCGTCGTTCCATTCGATCCGGATGGCATAGTGCCCCACCGCCTCCACATTCAACATCTTGAGCGTGGGTGTAAACATTTGAAAAGGGCTGGCCTGGGGCGCGGAATAATTCGTCTTCTGCGGCTCGGTGCCATGCGCGCCGGTACAACTGGCGCAGGGGCATTCATCGCGCAAATAAGCCAGCGCGTACTCGCTATGGTGCCCGTCTTTCCAATCGATCTGGATGCCTTTCGATTTCGAAATGGCGATGTGTTCCGGTTCCGCTTGTGTCTCGATCATTGTGTCCCGTCGTTACTGTGTCCGCTCCACGTCGCGCACGCCTGAGATGCGCCGGATCCCCGCGGCCACCCGCTCCAGTTGCTTCTTGTCGCGCACCTCCACCGTCATGTCGATGATGGCTCCGTCGCCGCGCTTGTCGTCTGAACTGGCTTCCAGGCTCCGAATATTGCTCTGCTCCGCCGCGAGCACGGAAGTGAGCTGATTGAGCATCCCCGGCCGGTCGTCGGTATGCACGACAACGCGCACTGGAAATGTTTCGGTGGCCGCGCGCGCCCATTCCACTTCGATCTTGCGCTCCACCTCGTACATCAGGTTCTGAACGTTGGTGCAGTTCTTGGAATGCACCGCGATGCCTTTGCCGCGCGTCACGTATCCCACGATGGCTTCGCCCCGGATGGGGTTGCAGCATTTGGCGCGATATACCAGCAGATCGTCGACGCCCTTCACCTTGATGACCAGGTCGCCAGGATCGCTCTGAGCGCCCCCGGGCGCACCAGGTACGGATGGCGCAGGCGCCGGCTTGGGCGTTTCCACCGGCTCCCCCACCGCATCTGGCGCCAGGTTCTGCAGCACTTGCCGCGCGGAAAACTTGCCGTAGCCGAGCGCCGCGTGCAAATCCTCCACCTTGCCGCAACCATATTCGCTGGCTACGCGCTCCAGATCCGCCTTGCTGACACGCGAGAGCTGAACGCCTAACCGGCGCGCCTCGCGTTCCAGATATTTTTGCCCGATCTCAATCGCCTTGGCGTGCTCGGTGGCATTGATGACGTGCTTAATTTTGTTGCGCGCCCGGGGCGTCTTCACCATCCCGAGCCAGTCTTTGCTCGGCATGTGCCCGGTCTGCGTCAGAATCTCCACTACGTCGCCGTTCTTGAGGTTGTACTTCAACTGCACGATGCGGCCGTTTACCTTGGCGCCCACGCAGGTGTTGCCGACGTCGCTATGAATGGCGTACGCAAAATCGATGGGCGTGGCCTCGCGCGGCAACGCAATCACCTTGCCCATGGGCGTAAAGGTGTAAACTTCCTCGGGGTACAAATCCACCTTGAGCGTGGAAATGAACTCGCCCGGATCGCGCATCTCCTGCTGCCACTCCACCAGCTGGCGCAGCCAATTGATGCGCTGATCGTCCGCGCCCGGTCCCTTGCGGCCCTCCTTATATTTCCAATGCGCGGCAATGCCTTCTTCAGCCAGGCGATGCATCTCGTCGGTGCGAATTTGAATTTCGAACGACCGGCCACCCGCGCCAATCACCGACGTGTGCAGCGATTGATAGAGATTAGGGCGGGGAATTGCGATAAAGTCCTTGATGCGTCCTGGAATGGGGTGCCACTCGTTGTGAATCACGCCTAGCGCGGCGTAACAGTTTTTCACCGAATCGGTGATGATTCGCAGGGCCAGCAGATCGTAAACCTGGTCGAGCGCGATCTTCTGCCGCCGCATCTTTTGGAACACCGAATACGGCCGCTTAATGCGCGCCTCCACGCGCACCGGGATATTCTCGCGTCTGAGATTCACCTCCACGTCATGCCGCATCTTGTTGAGGTACTCTTCGTTCTGCTGGCGCTGCGACTCAATCTCGCGCATCAGGTCCGCCCACGCATCGGGCTCCAGATAGCGGAACGAAAGATCCTCCAACTCGCCGCGGACTTTTCCCATCCCCAGGCGATGCGCAATAGGCGCGTAGATCTCGGCCGTCTCTTGCGAGATGCGCAACTGGCGCTCTCGCGGCAGCGCATCCAGGGTACGCATATTGTGCAGCCGGTCCGCCAGCTTCACGATGATGACGCGAATATCGTTCACCATGGCGAGCAGCATTTTGCGGACGCTCTCAGCCTGCCGCTCCTCGCGCGAATACAGCTTCAGCTTGCTCAGTTTGGTGACGCCGTCCACGCACGCCGCCACTTCGGCGCCGAACTCTTTCTTGATCTGTTCCAGGCTGAGGCTGGTGTCTTCCACCGTATCGTGCAGCAGGCCAGTGATCAGGCAGACCATATCCATTTGCATGTCGGCCAGGATCAGGGTGACGTGCAGCGGATGGATCATGTAGGGCTCACCCGACTCGCGCATCTGATTCTTGTGCGCGTCGGCCGCCCGATGGAAGGCTTTTTCGAGCAGAGTGAGGTCCTCTTTGGGCCGCAACGCAAGGATCTTCTGTTCGAGCTCTGCATAGAGCTGATCGACTAAGCCAGGCGCGGGGACAACGGGGACGACTTCGGTGGACACTCTATTTCTAGGTTACTTGGTTTGGGCTGGGCGGCGCACGCACTCATTGTGTGCCGTCTTCGCACTCGTGCGAAGACTAAGCCTCTGGATCGTTCGACCTGAGGGCTTCTTGGACTGACGCGAAAAGCTCTTTGTTGCAAGTCGCAAAGATCAAGCAATCCCGTCCATCTCCCAGATAGCATTCCGCGTGTACCCATTGCATCTGACGCCAGAAAAGCCCCGTTATGGGTGCCATTTTCGGATCGGAAAGCACGAGGAAGTAGTTTATGAATGCGAAGACGGTCCCGGGAGCCAATTCAGTCGTAAAAACATTCTCATGGCAGATTGCTCCCAAGGCTTTTGGCGGCGTGTCAAAAACATACCATTCATCAAACCCGCAACAATCACGGCCGTAACTGCTCTTCGGTAGATCAGCTCTTCATCCAATACTGGGGCTATATGCGATGCCGCCAATGTCGGTCCATCCGCTTGCCCGGTCGGTTTCGGACGGAACGAACGATCCACTGTCGACAGCCGTGATCGCCACATATCTGCCCAGGATTACGTGTGGACACAGATCGAGGAACTCCGATAACTCGCCATCCACTTCGAGCCACTGATACGCTTCGTGCACGCCTGTGATCATTGGGATTTACCAGGCCCGGGTGTTGCCTTGCTTTAGACATTTCAGTATAGCTTTACCTCCCGGATACGATCCTTCGCACATCCTTCAATAACACGAACAAATGCATCGGATCGCTCGGCGACGCCACAAAATCAAAATGCTCGTAAAACCGCCTGGCCTCGTCATCCTTGGCATGCACTGCCAACGCTCGGACGCCCGCGATGTCGGCGGCTTGGACAGTTCGCAGCATCGCGTCTCTCAGCAACGCCTTGCCCACGCCCTGGTTTTGCCAGCGGCGATCCACGGCCAGGCGAGCCAGCAGCACGATCGGGACTGGATGCCGGGCCATTCCTTTGGTGAGCCGCACGGGTGCATCCTCGTGCGTGACCTGTCCCACAGCCAGGGTGTGAAAGCCTACGATGGCGTTATCCACAATACCGACGTACGTCTGAGCAGCACCCGCCTGCTGATTTTGCCAGGCGTAGCGCAGCAGGTACTGGTTCAGTTGATCGCGCCCACAGTCGAATCCCTCCACCGCATGATCGCGTCGAAGCTTCTCAACGCGGCGCGATCCGGTCACCGATCCGTGCCGGCCTCAAAGAATCCTGGCTCTCTCAAAAGGCGTTCCAGGCGAGGCAGGGATCGTGGAGGAGCATCGAGCGCCGCCGTGAATGCCTTCCAATGAACGGCGTCCAGGACGAAGGTCCGCCGATTCGCCAGAGCTTCATCAGCGCGCGCCAACGCGCTTTCCAAAACAAACTCGCTCACTGAGCGATTGGACGCAGCAGCAGCCTCTTGCAGGGCCAGTTTGGCTTTCCTCGTCAGCCGTAAGTCCAGCTTCTCACTGCGCGTGGGGCGTGGCGACATGATCATCCCTCAGCATCCAGGCTAGCGAACAATGCCAGACAATGTCAAGACAGAGAACTACGCTAGGAACTCTGCTGCCTGGAAAGGTCTCAGGGGCGGGGCGGCCGTCCTGCTGGTTTCCTTCTTGGACCGGCGTCTCAACCCCTCCTCGTTCAACGCCTGCCCCAGCAACGTCTTGATCACAGCCTGCCGGCTGATGTTCAGCTGCGCGGCCCGTGCATCCAGTTCGCGCAACATGCCTTGCGTCAGATCCACGTTAACCCGCTCGACTGGCCCGACGAGAGTGAATTTATTGGTGAAGTAGGCGGATATATCTTCGCCCCGCGTAGCCATCTCCGCGATCTCGTCGGCGGTCGGCTGGCTCGCTCTTAATTTGGATGTTTTTCGCACGGGATGGTCAGTCACGTTGTTCGGCTCACTCCATTCTCCTACGAACCACTCCGCCGTCAGCACCTGTCACGATCCCGAAGCTCTGTCACAATCCCGGAGAATGTCACCATCCCGGAGCTCTGTCACAATAGAGATACATGACAGGGAATGAGATCCGCGAGACGTTCCTCAACTTCTTCGCGGCCAACAACCATCGTATCGTCCGCAGCTCGTCGCTGGTCCCGGCCAACGACCCTACGTTGCTCTTTGCCAACGCGGGCATGAACCAGTTCAAGGACGTTTTCACCGGTCTGGAAAAGCGCGATTACTCGCGCGCCACTAGCTCGCAGAAGTGTGTCCGCGCAGGCGGCAAGCACAACGATCTCGACAACGTCGGCTACACCCGCCGCCATCAAACCTTTTTTGAGATGCTCGGCAATTTTTCGTTCGGCGACTATTTCAAAAAGGACGCCATCGCCTTCGCCTGGCAGCTCCTCACGCGCGACTTTTCGATTCCCAAGGACAAGCTCTACATCAGCGTCTTCCGTGAAGATGACGACGCCGAGCGCCTGTGGCAGGAAGTGGCTGGCGTGCCGAAGTCACGCATCGCACGCTTAGACGAAGCGGACAATTTCTGGCAAATGGGCGAGACCGGTCCCTGCGGTCCGTGTTCGGAAATCTATTACGACTTTGGACCCGAAGCCGGCCCCGGCGAGTTTCCCGCTGATCCGGGCGAGCGCTTTGTCGAGATCTGGAATTTGGTCTTCATGCAGTTCGACCGCTCGGCCGACGGCGTGATGACGCCGCTCCCGCGTCCCTCCATCGATACCGGCCTGGGACTCGAGCGCATTTCCTGCGTCCTGCAGGGCAAGCTTTCCAACTACGACACAGATCTGCTGCGTCCCATAATCCATCGCGCCGCGGAAATGTTCGGCGTCGCATACGGTGACGATCCTCGCACCGATGTTGCGCTGCGCATCAATGCTGACCACTCGCGCTCAGCCGCGTTCCTGGTTCATGACGGCGTCACGCCATCCAACGAAGGCCGCGGCTATGTGCTGCGCAAAATCATGCGCCGGGCCATTAGAAATGCTCGCATGATCGGCCGCGAAGATCCTTATTTATACGAACTCACAGGCTTTGTTGCCGATCTGATGAAGCCTGGCTACCCGGAGATGCTTGAAAGCATCCAGCGCGTTGCTCGCGTGGTGAAGGATGAAGAACATCGCTACGCGACCACATTCCAGGTTGCCGAGAAGGTCTTCATTGATGAAGCCAAGTCGGCCGCCGGCGGCGTTCTTCCCGGCGCTGCTGCGTTCAAGCTCTACGATACGTTCGGACTGGCACTCGACGAGCAGGAGGAGATGGCTCGCGAGCGGGGCCTAACCATCGACCAGGAAGGCTTCCAGGCCGAAATGGAGAAGCAGCGGACCCGTGCGCGGGCCAGCTGGAAGGGCGCCGATAAAACGCAGATCAATCCGATCTACCGGACTTTCCCGAAGACCGAATTCGTCGGCCGCGAAACGCTCAGCTCTCCCGCCACCGTAATTGCTGTTTTGGAGAACGAAATCATTCTTGATCGGACGCCTTTTTATGCCGAAGCGGGCGGCCAGGTTGGCGATACGGGAGTTCTCACCTCGAAAGACACGGGGGCCAGTGTGCGCGTGGAGAGTGCGTACTCCGCGGCCCCGGGCGTGACGGCTCATCGAACTGTCGGCTCCCTCCCATTTAAGACCGGCGATCATGTAACGGCCGTCGTCGACTCGGAATCGCGCTACGCGACGATGCGCAATCACACGGCGACGCATTTGCTTCATGCCGCGCTGCGCAAGGTGCTCGGCAAGCACGTCAAGCAGGCCGGCAGCATCGTCGATCCCAATCGCCTGCGCTTCGACTTTACACATTACGCTCACACCGATCCCGAAGAGTTAGCCGAAGTTCAAAAGCTGGTGGCTGAAGAGATTTCCAAAAACATTGAGGTCCACACCGATGTCATGGATCTCGATCAGGCACTCAACACAGGCGCTATGGCGCTGTTCGGCGAGAAGTACGGCGATCGCGTCCGCGTGGTCTCGCTTCCGGATGGCTTCAGTAAAGAGCTGTGCGGCGGGACGCACGTTCATCACACCGGCGATATCGGGTTGTTCATGATCGCTTACGAGGCCAGCATTTCGGCCGGAGTCCGGCGCATCGAAGCGCTCACAGGTCCTGCCATCATCGAGAAATTCCAACAGGAGGCGCTGGCATCCAGGCAGGCGCAGGAAAGGCTGGCGGAAGAGAAACGCGCGCTCGAACGGCAGATCGAACAGATGAAGGAGAAGCTTGCGCGCTCCGAAGTGGCCGGAATCGAGAGCGGCGCTCGCGATATCAAGGGCGCGAAGGTTCTGTCCGCGCAGGTGGCCGGCATGGATCGCGAACAGCTGCGAACCATGGTGGACTCTTTACGAGTCAAATGGAAGACTGCCGTTGTGATCCTGGGCTCGTCTCAGGATTCGAACGTCGCCATCGTGGTGGGCGTCACCAAGGACCTGACTTCGAAAGTTCACGCGGGCAAGCTCGCGGGCTCGGTGGCTCAGGCGGTAGGTGGCAAGGGTGGCGGACGCCCTGACATGGCCGAAGCCGGCGGCAAGGATCCCGCGGCGCTGGCAGGCGCACTCGACTCCGCTTACAAGACTGTGGAAGGAATGCTCTAGCAGTGGAGCAACGCGACGTGGTTGTAGTTGGCGCCGGTCCCACCGGCCTGGCCTGTGGCATCGAGTTGAAGCAGCGCGGCCTGAACACGGTTTTGATCGAGAAGGGCTGCGTCGTCAATTCGCTTTACAACTATCCGACCCACATGGTGTTTTTCACCACGCCGGAGTTACTCGAGATCGGCGGTCTGCCGATGACGTCGCTCAACGAAAAGCCCGGCCGCACCGAAGCGCTGAAGTATTATCGGCGCGTGGCCGAATATTATTGCCTCGACATCCATCAATACGAGCGCGTGCTATCGATCGACGGCGCGGATGGTGACTTTCACGTTACCACCAGCAAAACCGAGTATCGCGCGCGCAAGATCGTTCTCGCCACGGGTTATTACGACGTTCCCAACATGCTCAATGTCCCGGGCGAAGAACTGGACAAGGTGATCCACTATTACAAGGAGCCGCATCCTTATTACAATCACGACGTGCTGGTGGTGGGCGCGAAGAACTCCGCGGCCATCGCGGCGCTGGAACTGTTCTGGACGGGCGCCCGCGTCACGCTGATCCATCGCGGCTCCGGAATTTCCAGCCGCGTGAAGTATTGGATCAAGCCCAACATCGAGAACCGCATCAAGAGCGGTGAGGTGAAGGCACATTTCCACTCGCACCTGACGGCGATTCATCCCAAGTATGTCGAGATAGAAACTCCGGACGGCCCCAAAAAGCTCGCGAACGATTTTGTTTTCGCGATGACCGGCTATCGGCCGGATCTCGAGTTCCTGGCTTCGCTCGGCATTCGCCTGGAGCCGGAATCGCAGAAGCCGCGCATCAATCCGCAAACGTTCGAGAGCGATCGCCCAGGCATTTTCCTGGCTGGCGTTATCGTCGCCGGCATGCACACCAACGAAATCTTCATCGAAAATGGCCGCTTCCACGGCAAACAAATCGCCGAAGCCATTGCTTCCTCACAATTGATATCATCGACGCCATGACGAGACGAGACTTCGCCAGGCTAGCAGCGGGTGCGGTGGTGGTTCCGGCATTCGGCGTAATTGATTCCAAGTTCAGCGGAGTCATGATCGGCGCGCAGACTTACAGCTTTCGCACCCTTCCTTCACTCGACGATTGCATCGCCGCGATGAAGGAGATCGGTCTCGGTTACGCCGAGCTCTGGGACAACCAGATCCTGCCGAAAGATCGTTCGCAAATCGCGGCCTGGCGCTCCAATCCGCCCATGGACGAGATCCGCGGCATCCGCAAGAAGTTCGATGATGCAGGCATCGATCTGTACGCCTTCAACTACAGCTTTCGCGACGAGTTCACCGACGAGCAAATCGAAAAGGGTTTTCTCATGGCCAAGGCCATGGGCGTTACGCGCATCACTGCGTCTGCCAACGTGGACATTTCGCCGCGCGTCGACAAGTACGCCGAGCAATACAAGATCTACGTCGGCTATCACGATCACGACAGCATGAAGCCGAACGAATTTTCGACGCCGGACGATTGGAAACAGGCGCTGGCAGGGCGATCGAAGTACACCGGCATCAACCTCGACATTGGGCATTTCACCGCCGCCGGTTTCGATCCGGTGAGTTTCCTCGAAGAACACCACGCGAAAATCCTCACGCTGCACATCAAAGATCTCAAGAAGAATCACGGCCCGAACATGCCGTTGGGCGAGGGCGATACGAATATCAAGGGCGTGCTCGAAGTGCTCAAGACCAAGAAGTATCCAATCCCGGCGATGATCGAATACGAATACGGGAAGCCGGGGATGGACACCGTTGCAGAAGTTAAGAAATGCTTCGACTATTGCAAAGCTGCATTGGCCTAACAGTCTTTGGCTTAAACAGACTTTAGCGTGACCGCGCGGCGCTGGCAGCCACCGGCTTCGCCGCCTCGGGAGCTGGTACCGTTGGCGCCACGGCTTCCGGTTCCTTGCGCACCAAGCCCAGCGCTTTGCGCAGCTCGGTATCCACGTTTTGGCGGATGTCGGGGTTGTCCTTCAAAAACTGGCGAGCATTCTCGCGGCCTTGTCCGATGCGCTCGCCTTTGTAGCTGTACCAGGAGCCGCTCTTTTCTACGATATTTTGCGCCACGCCCAGATCGATCAGGTCGCCTTCGCGTGAGATCCCTTCGCCATAGATGATGTCGAACTCGGCCTCGCGGAAGGGCGCCGCAACTTTGTTCTTGACGATCTTCACCTTGGTGCGATTTCCGGTTACGATGTCGCCTTCCTTGATGGCGGCGATACGGCGGATGTCGGCGCGCACCGAAGAGTAAAACTTCAGCGCGCGGCCACCGCTGGTGGTTTCGGGGTTCCCGAACATCACGCCGATTTTTTCGCGAATCTGGTTGATGAAGATCAGGCAGGTATTGGATTTCGAGACGCTGCCGGTGAGCTTGCGCATGGCCTGCGACATCAGACGTGCCTGCACGCCCATGTGGCTGTCGCCCATTTCGCCATCGAGCTCGGCCTTAGGCACTAAAGCCGCGACGGAATCCACTACCAGCACATCGATGGATCCAGAGGTGATCAAAGCGCTGGTGATTTCCAGTGCCTGCTCGGCATAGTCGGGCTGCGAGACCAGCAGATTGTCGACGTCCACGCCGAGCTTGCGCGCATAGATGGGATCGAGCGCGTGCTCCACGTCGATGAAGGCTGCCATGCCGCCGGCCTTCTGCGCTTCGGCCACCACCTGCAGCGCTACCGTGGTTTTGCCGGACGATTCCGGTCCGAAGATCTCGACGATGCGGCCGCGCGGGAATCCGCCGACGCCGAGTGCGTTGTCGAGCGAAATGGAGCCCGACGAGATGGCCGCAACTTGCACCACCGCTTCCTTCGACCCCAGCCGCACGATGGAGCCTTTGCCGAATTGCTTCTCAATCTGGCCGAGGGTGAGCCCGAGGGCGCGTGTGCGTTCTTTTTCGTCCATAAAACGTAGTCCTTCTAAAATGTCTCGGGGGAGAACTTCTATTGTACTAGAGTTTGGGAGCGTAGTACCCTTTGCGGGCACGCACGATCAGATCCTTGTGCCCCTTCACACGGATCTCCACGGTATGATACAGGCCGTCCACCTTGAGCGGTTCGGGGCGATAAAAGATGTTGTACTGATGCCGCAGCTCATTGGCGATGTTCTCGAACGATTGGCTTAAATCCGAAACCTTGAAGGGGAAGAAGGCCTGGCCGCCGGTTTCCGACGCGAAGTATCGCATTACTTTGTCGCCGTCAGTTTCGATGCGTGTGATGTTGGTGGAAATGGTGTAGACGTTGACGTCGGCCTTTTGCGCCATCTCGAGCGCCTGATCGCGCGTGTAGCGGCTCTGGTTGTCTTCGCCGTCGCTCAAGATGACCATGGCGCGGCGAAATTTGTAGAGCGGCTGATCTTCCATCAGCTTGTCGCGGCAGGCGAAGAAGATGGCGTCATACAGGGATGTCCCGCCGCCCGGCCTCAGATTCTCGACGGCCTTCTCGAGGTCGGCGATGTTGTCGGTAAGATCGGTCACCAACTCGGCCGAGGTGTCGAAACTCACCACCATGGCTTTGTCGTGGTCGGGACGGACGGTGCTGTCGATGAACGCGGTGGCTGCTTCCTGCTGGAAATGAAAACGATCGCGAATGCTGTTGCTGGTGTCGATCAGAATCGCGAGGCGCAGAGGCAGATCGGTCTCGGCCGCGAACTCGATGATGGTCTGCGGCTTCTTGGTCTCGAAGACCTCGAAATCGTCCTTCGTGAGATCGGTGACGAAGCGGCCTTTTTTGTCGGAGACCGTGTAGAGCATGTTGACGCGCGAGACATCCAGGGTGATGCGGGACTTGTCGCCGGTATCGGGCGGCGGGGCCTTGTCAGCATTCTTGGCCTGGTCCTTGGACTGGCCGGGGGACTGGCCGGAAACGAGCAGCGAGAGAGCGCAAAGCGCGACGACGAGGTACAACTTCTTCATGAGCGGTTAATTCATTATAGATGCGGCGGGCGCTCAATTGACGACGGGCAGAATTACTGCCGAGGGATGCGTCGTGGACCGGAAAACGTGCTGGGTTGCGACTTGAAAGTCCCGCTCCTGTGCTTCGAAGATGTTCGGAACGAAGGTCTGCGGGTTGCGGTCGATGATGGGAAACCAGGAGCTCTGCACCTGAATCATGATGCGATGCCCCTTGCGAAACACATGATCGCGCGAGAGCAGATCGACGCGATACTCGACAGGCTGGTTGGGTTCCACGGGTTCCGGCTTCTCGAATCCGTTGCGGAAGCGGCCGCGCAGAACGTCGGCCCCGATCATGAGCTCGTAGCCGCCCATGGGAGGGTCTTCCGGCACACTGGGCGGATAGACATCGATCAGCTTCACCACCCAATCGGAGTCCGTTCCCGATGTGGAGGCGAACAGGTCGGCGATCACTTCACCCGCGATGGTGACCTCCGTTTCGAGAGGCTTGGTCTGCCAGACGCCCACGTCGGGACGGCTCTCGGCGAAGCGCTGATCGTCGGTGTGCCAGGTGCTCCACCCCGGCGATCCGCCGTAGGTCTCTGGAATGGGCCGTTGACGATAGGGAACCGGCCGGTGGGGATCTGATACGAAGCTATCGAACGCGTCGCCATTCTCAGCTGGCGGATCGAAGGATGCATCGCCGGAGGCGTGCAAATACAGCCGGCGCTCTTCGACGCCCCTGGGAGGCCACTGATCGTAGGTCTTCCATTGGTTGGAGCCAGTCTGGAAGAGTTCGATGCGGGCCAGATTCAGCGGGCCTTTGCTTTTGAGCCAATATGCGAACCAACGAGCTTGAATATTTTTGCGAAAATAGTCGCCGGTATTGGATCCAAAATCCAGATTCTTGAGCGTGCGGCCCGGGCCGGAAAACCAGCCGCCATGGTTCCAGGGGCCGTAAACAAGGTAATTATATTGGCGCGATTCCGGCGTTTCGCTGGCGGCAAAAATTCGCCAGGGCCCAGCGAAATCCTCCTGATCGAACCAACCTCCGACGTTCAGGTTGGGCACCTGGATGGAGCGAACCACTCGCTGGACGGCCTGCGCCTTCCAAAATTCGTCGTAATTGGGATGCGCGATGAAATTGTTCCAGGTTGGGCGTTGGCCGTCGAAATAGCGCGCGTTGGCCTCGCGCAGCGGGCCCAGCTTCAGATACCAATCGTAGGTATCGAACTGCTTAAACTCGAAAGTCTTATTGGTCTTGCCGGTCTCCATCATGGCGGCGTACTCGAAGCCGTAGCTCAACCGGAACGCTCCGTTGTGATGAAAGTCGTCGCCCAAAAACATGTCGGCGGGCGAGGCTTGTTCGGAAGCTGCCTTCAGCGCCGGGTGCGGTTCAATGAGCGCCATTTCGGTGAGCCAACCGCCATAAGAAATCCCCATGATGCCGGCCTTGCCGTTGTTCCCGGGGATGTTCTTCAATAGCCAATCGATGGTGTCGTAGGTATCGGTGCCTTCGTCGATTGATCGAGCGTCCTTCGAATTGCGAACCGGACGCTGGAGTACGAACTGGCCTTCAGACTGGTAGCGGCCGCGGATGTCTTGGAAGACCAGGAAGTAACCATCGCGGGCGAGTTCACTCATGCCGGCATTGATTTCCAAGGCAGCGGAATCCCACCCGTAGGGTGATCGCTCGATGAGGAACGGAAGCGGTTCGCTCGGTGCTTTCGGCGAAAAAACGGTGGTGTGCAGGTGAATGCCGTCCCGTACGGGAATCATATATTCATGCTTCTCGTACGCATCCGCGGCGTTGGATGGAGTGTCGGTGGTCCGGGTGAGCGTTAAAGTGCCGCTGGTCTCGCCCTCCGTGAACTTGCCTTTGATTTCGTCACCGGAGGAGGATAACGTTCCCTCGAACTTAAGACCGAGGCTCTTCAATTCGAGAGCCAGCCTGCTATTCGCAAAAGTGATGGCATCAACCTTCGTGCCTGCACCCGAATCCAGATTGACCATGGCGCCGCTGTACGAGCCATCGCGTGGAGGCGAAATGTGAAAAATCACGCGGACCTTCCCCTGGCCGAAGACAAGGGCGCCCTGCCAGATGCCGTCGATGCTTTTCGGTGCTGTTTGAGCGAAGAGGGATGGAAGGAGGAGGACCGTGGCGAGCGAATAATGCGGCAGTTTCATGTAGGTGAAACTATAGCAAAAGCCGTGCCGGTGATTCACCGATGTCGGGAGACTACGCCGGGGCGGGGAGGCTCAAAGCCGATTTCGACAGTGCGCCTTGCAGCACGCCGATGGCATCGAACTCGGCCAGGCCGCGTGAAATGGAAAGCTCGGTGACCAGCATGTGCCGGGCGCGCTCTAACATTTTCTTTTCGCGGAACGACAGGGGCTTTTCCGACTGTAATATCAGGAGCGTCTTCAGGACCTCAGCGATCTCGAGCAAGCTGCCGTGCCGCATCTTGTCCGAGTTCTCCTTATAACGATCCTTCCAGTCGGCTTTGCGCTGGGCATTGCCCTCAGCTAAAAAGCTGAGCACGCGCGCGATTTCCCCATTACGGGTCACTTTACGCAATCCAATTTCTTGGACATGCGAAAAGGGGACCATCACCGTCATACTGTTATAGGTGAGGCGTAACAGGTAGTAGCGCTCGAACTGCGCGCCAAAGGAACGGGTGCTGATATTCTCGACAGTCCCAATTCCATGATTGGGATAGACGATCTTCTCGCCGATCTGAAATAAGGTCATACGTTGACCGCCTCGCGCCTTGGCCTGGTTGTCAGCCAAACTACTGATCAACCGGAAACAAGATGTTAAGACCGAATGGGGTAGCTTGTCAATAGACTTTACAATCCCAGTGCGCTCAGGTACTTTGGGTGTCGCAGCACATACACTTTCCGGTAGTGTCAATTCCGAAAACGAGAGGCCCAAACGGGATTATCGCTGGCGAGCGAAGGGCAAATCCTGTATTCTCATGGATAAGCCTGCTAGGGTCCGGTGGCAAACGAAGTGCTACGATAGTGCGCTCGAGTTAAAGCGCGAAGTGTATCTGCGGACGAGGATCGTTTTCAGGGTGTTTCAGCGGAGACTGCCGCTTGAGGGATCTTAAGACCCAATTCGCCAGTGCGCTACTGTTCGTACTGACAGTGGCAGCGGTGTGCTGCGCCGTCGTTAATTTTCGCCAGCAAAGCCTGTATCATCTTCCAGATGATGGAGTTACGTGGGTAGACCGAGTCGCTGGGGATGGCCAGAATCAAGTGCTGGCCCTGCATATCACTTCCGGAAGCCCGGGAGACAAAGCGGGCATTCGTACGGGCGATATCCTGCTTCAACTGGCCGGTAAGCCGGTGGCCAACATCATCGAGGTGGCCAAGGCGCTGCAACAGGTTGGACCCTGGCTCAAGACGGAGTATCTGGTTCGGCGTGACAATGTTCCGGTACCGGTGCAAGTTATTGTCGCCGAGGGCGTCGTGTTGGACCGGGCTGTGTACTATCAGTATGCGGTCGGCATCGCCTACCTGCTGATTGGATTGTTTGTCTACTATCGGCGGGTTGGAGCGCCACGGTCGGTACACTTTTACGTCCTGTGTCTGGCTTCGTTCGTCCTATCCTGCTTTCACTACACGGGCAAACTGAATGCATTCGATCAAGCCATTTACTGGGGTAATGTAGCCGCAGGGGTCCTGGCGCCCACCATTTTCCTGCACTTCTGCCTGGTGTTTCCGGAGCGTCCAGCCTGGCTGAGACGGACGCGGGCGAGCGCGATTTTCTATCTCCCGGCGATGGTGCTTTTAGTAGTCCATGTCCTGGTAGCTAAGGGCATGCTGCGGGTGGCGGCGCCGCTGGGGGAAGTGAACTGGTTCCTGGACCGGGTGGAGATGCTGCTCCTCAGCGTTTTGTACTTGGGCGGGACGGTTTTGCTGGCGATGAAGACGCCGCATGCCGAAGATCCGCTGGTGCGGCGGCAGTTGAAGTATATGCGCAACGGCGCGCTGCTGGGTGTGCTGCCGTTCACTTTGATCTATGCGGTGCCATATCTGTTCGGGGGGCTTCCAGGGCATTACCAGAAAATGGCGGTCCTCTCGCTGATCCTGCTGCCGCTGACCTGGGCCTATGCCATCCTGCGATATCGCTTGATGGACGTCGACATCATTTTCCAGCAGGGCTACGTTTATACACTCGCCACGCTGGTGGTGCTGGGGATTTTCTACGGTTTGATCTTCTCATTTGCACGCCCGGAAAGTCTGAGCCCGGCCGCGATTGTGGCGCTGATTGTGTTTTCCACCTTCATCTTCCAGCCGATTCGGGATTGGCTGCAAGAACAACTGGATCGCTACTTCTTCTATAAGGATCGCTATGATTACCGGCGGACGCTGATCGAGTTCGCGCGTGAGCTGGGATCGGAAACCAATCTGGACGAAATGCTGCGCTCGGTGGCGGACCGTCTGCTGCACACGCTCTCCATCCAGCATGTGGCATTTTTTCTGAGCAACGAAGGCGACCAACAGTTCCGCTTGCAAATGACGCTCGGGAATCGCAAGGAGCGAGGGAATAAGCCACAGCAAGAACTGGATCTCAGCTTCTTGAGCGCTGAAACGGGCAAGCCCTATTTGTTCTTTGAACGCACGCGGCATCTGCTGGACGCGGTGTCGCATCAATGGCCGATCTCGGTGCGGCGAACGATTTCCGAGCTGGACCTCACCTACTATTTCCCGTGCAGTGTGCGGGGCCGGACCATTGCCTATCTGGGGTTGAGCCGGACGGATAAGGGTGATTTTCTTTCGAGCGACGATGTGGAGCTGCTGACTACACTATCCGGATACGTCAGCATCGCGGTCGAAAACGCCCGGCTGTATAGTTCGCTGCAGCATAAAGTAGAGGAGTACGAGCGGCTGAAGGAGTTCAGCGAGAATATCGTCGAGTCCATTAATGTCGGGATCTTGGCCGCGGATCTGAACGATTGCGTGGAAAGCTGGAACACGCAGATCGAGCGCTTGACGGGCATCCCAAGAGATGCGGCTTTGGGCCGTCCGCTGAGCGAGCTTTTCCCGCGCGAGCTGTGCGAGATGTTCGATCAAGTGCGCGGCCACACTGGTGTCCATAACGTCTACAAGTTTGTTCTACCGGCGCCGGCCGCGGTTTTGGCCAGCGCAGGCAACGGAAATGGCCATGCGAAGGGCAACGGCAATGGAAACGGCAATGGGAACGGAAAGCCGAATGGGCCGGCGGTCCACATCCTGAATCTGGCGATTGCCCCGCTGGTGTCCAAGGACCTGCAGCAGATCGGCCGGCTGATCATCTTCGACGACGTGACGGACCGCGATGAATTGGAGCGCAGGCTGGTGCAGGCCGATAAGCTGAGCTCCATCGGACTTCTGGCGGCGGGAGTGGCGCACGAGGTGAATACGCCGCTGGCGGTGATTTCCACCTACGCGCAGATGCTGGCCAAGCAGATCTCCGAAGACGAGCAGAAATCGAAATTGCTGGACAAGATCGCCAAGCAAACTTTCCGCGCAAGCGAGATCGTCAATTCGTTGCTCAGCTTTTCGCGCACGGCCACCACCGAGTTCGTGGAAGTGGACGTGAGCAAGGTGATCCAGGAGACTTTGAACCTGGTGGAGCATCAACTGAAAAAATCGGGCGTGGAAGTAAAACTGGACGCCCCGGCGATGCTGCCGCCGGTGAAAGGTAACGCGGGCAAGCTGCAACAAGTGTTCCTGAATCTGTTTTTGAACGCGCGCGACGCCATGGAAGCGGGCGGCACACTGGCCGTCCACGCCTGGAGCGAAGCGGGGTTCGTGCGAATCGACGTGGCCGACAACGGGCAGGGAATTGCGTTGGAACATCTGGAGCGCATCTACGATCCGTTCTTCACCACCAAAGGGGCGCGCAAGGGAACCGGGCTGGGGCTTTCCGTCAGCTACGGAATCGTGCGCGAGCACGGCGGTAGTATTGAAGTGGAGAGCCGTCTCGGAGCGGGCACGCGATTCCGGGTCGAATTTCCCTTAGCAAGAAAGCCGGTGCATGCCTGATCGATTGCCTCCCGATGAACCAGCCTCCTTACCCAAAGGCCGAATCCTAGTAATCGACGACGAAGCGGATATCCGCGAAAGCCTGGAGACGCTGCTGTGCCTAGAAGGCTATACGGTGGAACTGGCGCATAACGGCGCGGATGGGCTGCGCCGCGCCGAGGCCGCCAATTACGACATGATCCTGCTGGATCTGATGATGCCGGACCGGTCTGGGATGGAAGTGCTGCACGAGATCCGCGAACGCGACCCGGAGACGCCGGTGTTCATGATCACCGCTTATGGGTCGGTGGAAGTGGCGGTGACGGCGCTCAAGAACGGCGCCAACGATTATTTCTCAAAGCCGTGGGACAACGAGAAACTGCTGATCGAGATCGACCGCATGATCGCGCACAGCCGGCTGGCGCGCGAGAACGTGCAGCTCAAGAAAGCGCTGCGCCAGCAATACAGCTTTCCGAACATCATCGGGAAGAACGACCGCATGCTCCGCATTCTGGACCTGGTGACGCAAGTGGCGCCCAGCCGCGCCACCATTTTGATCACCGGTGAAACGGGAACCGGCAAGGAGCTGATCGCGAAGGGCATTCATGCCAATTCGGCGCGATCCGATCAGCCGTTCGTGGCGGTGAATAGCGGGTCGGTGCCGGCGGACTTGCTCGAGTCGGCTCTGTTCGGGCACGTAAAGGGCGCGTTCACCGGAGCGGTTGCGTCGCGCAAAGGCTATTTCGAGACTGCCAACCGGGGCACCATTTTCTTCGATGAGATCGGAACCATCAGTCCGGAGACGCAGGCCAAGCTGCTGCGCGTGATCCAGGAGCGCGAGTTTATGCCGGTGGGGTCGGCGGAGATGATCAAGGTGGACGTGCGCATCATCGCGGCCACCAACGCCGAGCTGAAGAAGCTGGTGGATGAAGGCAAATTTCGCGAAGACCTTTATTACCGGCTGAACGTGATCAATCTGGCGCTGCCTCCGCTGCGGGAACGCAAGGAAGATATTCCGCCGCTGGTGGATCATTTTCTGACCAAGTTCAGCCGCGAGAACGAAAAGTTTCTGGAGCCTGACGGCAAGAGCCAGTTACGATTTGAACCGGACGCCATGCAGCTGATGATGGAATACAACTGGCCGGGGAACGTGCGGGAGCTCGAGAACGCCGTCGAGCGCGCGGTGGTGCTGGCCTCTCAGGCCCTGGTGCCCGTGGATGTTCTGCCGGACTCGATCCTGCAAGAGGGTGGAATAAAGATTCGGCGCGATGAGAGCGGGGCGCTGCCGGCCGACGCATCGCTGCCCGAAATCCTGGCCGATTTTGAGCGTCGCAAGATCATCGACGCGCTGGAAGCGGTGAATTGGAGCCAGACCGATGCCGCCGAGAAGCTGCACATTCCGCTGTCGACGCTCAATCAAAAAATTAAGCGATTGAGCATCGAAATCAAGCGCAAGGGCGGGGCCGGGGCGGCGTAGCGTCAGGAAGCTCTTGCTCCTCGCCAGACTTGTGGTGCAATAGTCTTTTCGTGGCTTCTGCAGGTACTGCTATCATGCCTTGGGTGGCGGATCGCTCTAAGCTGGCGTGATCGGGCTTTCGGGTTCGGTTAGGCCTCTCTGGGGTTACCCCAGAGGATCGTGAAGGGCTGAGATTTCGTCGCGTGAGACCGCGCTGCGCTCCACGCAGGATTGCTCACGCAGGGTCAGACTCGTTGGAGCCTCCGCCGTCCAGGAGTATGGCTAATCCCTCGCTGTTGGCCGCACTGGCCCGATCGTTTCTGGCGGGCGAATCGACGGTAGAAGAAATCGTCGCTCGAAGCGGCCGCACGCTCGGCAGAAATTGGCGATGGCTGCGGCCTCTGGCGCGGCGCTATGTGGAAACCGTTGCCGGTGAGACGCGTCCCCGGCAGCGCGACGTGATCGAGTTTTTGCTTCACGACCCTGGCTTCCGGCGCGCGTGGTCGAGGTACTACGACCAGCTTTCGGTAGCGCATTGGTTAGGTGACCCGGCGCAGCAGCACATCCAGGTGATGCAGCCGGTTGCGGCGGCCGCAAAGTGGAATGTTCCGGTTATCGAGACGGCCGGTGACCTGGCTGCCTGGTTTTCGCTGACTCCCGATGAGCTGCTCTGGTTCGCCGATCTTAAGGGACTAGCTTACAAAATCAAGCGGCCACGCATCGGGCATTATCATTACCGAATCCTGGCGAAAAAATCCGGCGCCATTCGATTGATCGAAGCTCCGAAGCCTCGGTTGAAAGAGCTGCAACGGAAAATATTGGCGCAAATTCTGACAAGATCCCGCCACATTCCGCCGCGCACGGGTTCGTCCCAACGCGGTCGGTGAAGACGTTCCTGGCGCCTCACGTGGGGCAGCGCGTGGTCCTGAAAATGGACTTGCAGGATTTCTTTCCTTCCATCACTGGCGTGCGGGTTCAAACAATTTTCCGAGTGCTGGGCTACCCGGAATCGGTTGCCGATTTGCTCGGAGGAATTTGTTCGAATGCGGTGCCACGCAGAGTCTGGCCGATGGAATCACAATTTCAAGATGCTCGCATGCTGCATACGCGGCCGCACTTGCCACAGGGCGCTCCCACATCGCCCGCGCTGGCCAACATTTGCGCTTATCGCGTGGATTGCCGATTGACCGGGCTGGCGCGGTCGGCCGGCGCCGAATATACGCGCTACGCCTACGATCTCGCGTTTTCAGGCGGCGAAGAATTTGAACGCAGCCTGGAGCGATTTTCGACTCAAGTCGCCGTGATTCTTGCCGAAGAGGGATTCAATGTCAATCATCGGAAGACCCGCATTATGCGGCGGGGCGTGAGGCAACGCGTGGCCGGGCTGGTGACGAACCAGCGTATGAACGTGCCTCGTCCGAATTTCGACCAGCTCAAGGCTACGCTCCACAACTGCGTTCAACTTGGCGCCCAGACTCAAAACCGAACGGACCATCCCCACTTTCGAGCGCACCTGGATGGGAGGATCGGATGGGTAGAGTCCGTCAATCCCACCAAGGGCCAGCGACTGCGTGCGATCTTCGACCAGATCGCGTGGGCCTAATTGTTTCAATTGTATGTATACTCGGGTTGCCGACGGCTTGACCTAAGATCCGGCGGTAAGAGGAGAAAGAAACCATGTTTCGAGTTTCGAACGGGAACGTCTCTCGTATCGGTAGATTCGCGCTCTGTGTGCTGGGGGTGGCCGTCGCATGCCTACCCGCGGCAGCCGCAACGCTCTGTGTAAATCCGACGGGCGCGTCGGGATGCCAGACCACTATTGGCGCTGCTGTCGCCGCGGCCTCGGCCGGCGACACGATCCAGGTAGCTGCCGGGACATACAAAGAGGATGTCGACGTCTCAAAGACGCTCGCGTTGATCGGAGCGGGGAGTGCAACCACCATCATCGACGCCACGGGCCTGGCGAACGGCATCAACGTCGATGGATCGGCCGCGGCTCCCATGTCTGGCGTCAGTGGAGTTGTTGTGTCGGGATTCACGGTGGAAAATGCCAACTTCCAGGGCATCATCGTCCAGAACGCCTCGTACGTAACGGTATCGAGCAACCAGGTGCTCAACAACAACCAAGCCCTGGTTACATCCGGCGCGTCGCCCAGCTGTCCGGGTCTGCCGGCTGCGCTCGCTTCCGGCGAAGCGATGGATTGCGGTGAAGGAATCAATCTCACGGGAGCCGATCATTCGGTGGTTTCCAACAATGTCGTTCAGCAGAACTCAGGCGGTATCCTCATCAGCGACGACACGGGCGCAACCAGCGACAACGTGATCTCAAACAACCTGGTGAGCGACAATGGCCGCGCTTGCGGCATCACCATGGCATCCCACAGCGGCATGGGCGTTTTTCAAAACACGGTGATTGGGAATCAATCGTTACGGAATGGTTTGCTGATTCCTGGGGAAGGCGCCGGGGTGGGCATTTATGCCGCCGGGCCGGGAGCACAAACCTATAGCAACGTGGTGATCAACAACACCATCATGGGCAACGGATTGCCCGGTGTGGCGATGCATAACCACGCTGCCCCAGCAGGCGCGCCAGCGGTGGTCTTCAACAACAATAAGATCGTCGGCAACGTTATCTCTCAAAATGGCGCGGATGTTTTCGACACGGCCACTTCCGGACCAACCGGGATCAATATCCACAGCATTGCGGCCATTAACGGAACCGTGGTGGCGGAGAACACGATCAGCCAGGAAAGCATCGCTTTGGCCTTCACGGCACCCAGCGGAGAGATTACGGCCTCACTGAATAATTTCACGGCCGTTAGCGGGATCTTGAACGGTGGCGGCGGCAGCATCAATGCAGCGCAAAATTGGTGGGGCTGCGCGGGCGGCCCGGGATCACCGGCCTGCGCCAGTTCAACCGGCACGGTGGCCGTGGCGCCGTGGCTGACTGCTCCATTCAGCGCCGGTGCTCTTCCGTCGGCTCCCAGCGGCAGCGGAACTACGCCTCCGCCTCCCACCGGAGTCACCATCGTGATCACCGGCCCAGGCGGCGCAACGTCGGCGACGAACACCTTTCAGACTGGGTCGGGCATCGTAACTTTGAATGCGTCCCAGTCCACCAGCTCCAATCCGGGCGCACTCGCCTACTCGTGGACTTCCGCACCGGGCTACCCAACGCTCGGGATTCCCGGTGGGAACACCGCGACGCCATCGGTCCAACTGCCTAATCCAGGAACGTTCCAGTTGATCCTGACCGTAACCGATTCCAAGGGGCTGACGGCAAGCGCGACCATTACGCTGCAGTTCAACTAGGGCCAATCAGACCGGTATGTTTTCGGGCCGCTCCGAGTGATCGAGCGGCCTTAAGTCTTTTCCCCCGATGGTATCGTCTTAATAAAGATGACCAAAAACGGATCTGGGAGGAAGAGCGTGGAGAGCCGGGCGTCGAAGGCCATTCGAGAGATCTTCGAATCGGGGCGGCCGCTGACGTACATTCGCTCATCGGAGGAGCAGCGGGTGGCACGCGTGCTCCAGGAAGTGAGTGGCACCCTTGGCTCCCTCCCGATTTGGACCTGGAGCCTGACGGAGGGATTGCTTCGCGACGGACAAGTCTCCCACGCGGCTGGAACGAATGCTCGCGGCGTGCTGGACTTCATCATTGCCCACCAGGACGCGGGCATCTTCCATCTGAAAGATTTTCACGAGCCGCTGCGCGATTCCTCGGAGATCCGACGCCGGCTGCGCGACGTGTATGAAAGCTGTCTCGATCGGCGCAAGTTCGTGGTCATCACCTCGCCGGTGCGTTTTGTTCCCGAAGAGGTGGAACGCAGCATCCTGTTTCTGGAGCTTCGGACGCCGGACGTGATCGAGCTTGCGGAATTCCTGCGCGAAGAGGCGCCGGATAGCAGTGAAGAAACCATTCAGCAGGTAGCGCGCACATTGCTCGGGCTGACCATCGATGAATCGCGCTACGCATTGCGGCGCGCGTTCGCGACGGGCCGGGGGCTGGGCTCCGAATCGTTGCCGGCGCTGCTCGAAGAGAAAAAGCTGCTGGTGAATCGCAGCGGGGTAATCGAGTTCATCGCCGATCCCACGGATCTGGGCGACGTGGGTGGCCTGGAGGGTTTAAAAACCTGGCTGGTGGAGCGCAGCAAGCTGTTTGAAATGCGCGATAGCCTGGACGCTGAGATCGTACCCAAAGGGCTGCTCATGATGGGCATTCCCGGTTGCGGCAAGAGCCTGTGCGTGAAAGCCGTTGCGTCGCAGTTTCAGCTACCGCTGTATCGTGTCGACATGACCGAGATCTTCTCCGGCCGCCACGGCAATCCGGAAGGCGCATTCGTCGAGGCGTGCAAAATGATGGAGGACATGGCGCCGGCGGTACTGTGGTTCGACGAAATCGAAAGGGGACTCACCACCAACGAGTCGGGAGGCCAGCAGGGCCGCATTTTCGGGTTCTTCCTGACCTGGATGCAGGAGAAGACACGCGGACTCTTTGTAGCTGCTACAGCCAACAGAATCGAACTGCTGCCCGCGGAAATGATTCGCAAGGGACGCTTCGATGAGGTGTTTTTCGTCGACCTGCCGAACGAGGAAGAGCAGACCGCGATCTTCAAGATTCACTTGAAACGGCGGGGCATCGATCAGGCCCGGTTCAATATCGAGCAACTGATCGAGTTCACGGTGGGCTGGACGGGCGCCGAAATCGAGCAATGCGTGGTATCGGCGATCACCAAGGCGCGCCTGGCGGACCGCGATCTTACCGAGCAGGATCTCATCAGCGTGGCGGTGAAGCAGGTACCGTTATCCAGGACCATGAAGGAGCAGATCAACCAAATTCGCGGCTGGGCCTTCGAGCGGGCGATCCGCGCTACGCCGCAAGGCATTCGGCGATAAACCGCAACATTTCTGAAAGAAAGCGCGCGCCAGCCTCACTCTCCACTTGGACCCCCCTGGGGTTGGGTGAAGTGTCGGGGTGAAGGTTGGAGGCGAATCATGAAGTGGATATACCTGCCGTTGGCGGCGCTGCTATTGAGTGCGGCCTCGGGCCTGCAGGCCCAGACGACGCTGAACGCGGCGGTGAACGCGGCCAGCTACTTGAATCCGATCCTTCCCAACGGAAACCTGACCGAAGGCGGCGTTTTTGTTGCGTTCGGGACGGGAATGGGACCGGCGAAACTGGCCGAAATCGGCGGTTTCCCGCTGCCGACTACGCTTGCGGGAACATCCGTCAGCGCCACGGTGGGAGGGACCACGGTGAAGTGCATCATGCTTTATACTTCCGCCACGCAGGTGGCCGCGGTGTTGCCTTCGAGCACGCCGGTGGGGGATGGCACGATGGTTCTGACTTATAACGGCGCTAGCAGCGCCCCGCTCAACATCACCGTGGTCGCGTATGATTTCGGCATCTTTGCGGTGAATGAGGGAGGAAGCGGACCGGGCGTGCTCACCAACGCCATCACAAATGTGGTTAATTCGTCGGCTGCGGCCGCGAATGCGGGAGAATTGGTCGACATTTGGGGCACCGGCCTGGGACCGGTAGCCGGCAATGAGGCGGACGGGCCTTTACCTGGAAATATTCCGAATCTCCCGCTGCAGGTGTTTGTCGGCGGTCAGCAGGCGCAAGTGAACTACGCCGGCCGGTCGGGCTGCTGCACTGGCCTCGATCAGATTGAGATCGTGGTTCCAGCGGGAATTACGGGCTGCACAGTTCCGGTTTACCTGGTGGTGGGAGGTGTGGTCAGCAATTTCGTCTCGATGTCGATTGCTCAGACGAGTTCCACTTGCACCAATCCGAGTGCCTTAACACCCGGCCAACTTCAGGCTGCGCAAGCGAACGGGGGGTTGCGAACGGGCGCAGCGGCTCTGAGCCGGTTCCACAATTATGCCGGAACAGTGAACTACGAAGGTGATAGCGCGGGAGTTGCATTCTCGAAGGTTCCCCTCGCCGACCTGAATCCGCCAGGCTTCCAACTGCCTGTGGCGAACGCCTGTTACGTGAGCCAATTCCCTGTCTCCCTCGGCGCGGCTGGGGCCCTTCCGACGGCGCTCCAGGCCGGTGGCGTCACCATGACCGGGCCCATCGGGATGTACACTCTGGTGGAACCGCAGCCCGGCGATTACGAAATCGTCTTCTCGCCGAGCAGCCCAAGCACGCCGGGAATCGTCAATAACGGCACGGTGCTGGAGCCTGGCAGCTACACGTTCGACGTAGCCGCGGGCCACGACATCACGAGCGCATTTAGCACCTCGATTACGCTTCCAGCGGCGCTGCAGTGGACCAACCACCCGAACGTGCCTGCAACCATTAGTCGAAGCCAGCCGCTTACTGTCAATTGGACGAACGGGTTCCCTGGAGCCTTGCTGACCATCAACGCACAGTCGTCAGCGTCGCTGGGCGTCGGGGCTGCGTTTACGTGCTGGGCCGACGCGACCGCAGGTACGTTTACCGTGCCGGCGTCTATATTGTCCGCGATGCCTCCCACGTTTTCGGCCGGCGGCGAACCGCAGGGAGCGTTGAATGTTTACCAGGTCTACAACGGCCCACAGTTTACCGCAGCGGGAATCGACGAGGGAACGACATCGTTTGCCGACGGCTACCTAATCGGGCCGGTGACATTTCAATAGCCACGGCGCGAACGTGCTACAGTTGGAATGTCAACTATTTTGGCATCTTCGCATTAGTCCGGTCCAACCGCCCGAGTCCGATCCTGCCCGATTAACCAATTTCGCAAGTTAAAGGAAAAAGCATGAAGAATATTTTCGTAGGAAACCTCAACTTCGGGGCTACCGAAGCTGCGGTCCGATCTCTGTTCGAGGCGTATGGAAGCGTCGAGCGCGTAAACATCATTACAGACCGCGATACCGGGCAGCCGCGCGGGTTCGGGTTTGTTGAAATGAGTGCCAACTCGGAAGCGGATCGTGCGATCGCTGAATTGAATGGACGAGAGCTGGACGGCCGTGCGTTGAATGTCAATGAAGCGCGTCCCAAGACCGAACGCAGCTTTGGCGGCGGGGGTGGTGGTGGCGGACGTGGACGTGGTGAGAAGCGCTGGTAGTAGAAAACAAACAAAGAAGGCCGAGGGGCTGCGCGATTGCGCGGCCTCTCTGCATTTTAAATCGCGCACAACGCAGCGAACCGCGATGTGATTTTCTTATGCGAGCGCGTCTCGCTCTGTGCGCTCCGGATTTAAGTCCGCACAACGCAGCGAGCCGCGATGTTATTTCCCTAGGACTTGAGAGCGACCCGCAGGGTCATGTTGCCGGGATTTTCGCGCTCAAACGCCAGCAGAGCAACTTTCAGCGGAGAGGTACGAATGGGACTGCTAAACCACTGTTCCGGAATCGGCAACGTGCTCTGGTCAATTTCCTTCCAGGTTTCCCCACTGAGTTTGCGCTGATCGATGCGTGCGATCTTATCTTGGATGCGCACGCGCAGGTCCTGCGTTTCAAATGTCACATTGTCCATAACTCTATTGTCCCACGGACGGAGGGGGCGGCGTTAATTCCAGCGGCGTTAATTCCAGTTCGTCCGGCTATTTGCGGCGTTTCGGGCCGGCGGTTGCACGAGCGGTGTCGGCAAGTAGTTTTAGCGCCCGATTGACCGATGCGCTGTCGGGGAACAAGGACACAAGATCGGCGTCGATCAATACGACGTTGCTGCCGACGGTGGTCTGGCGATGGTACTTGCCTCGTACGCCACCCTTGAGGACCTTGAGATCGTACTCTGGTCTCATGTCACGGTCAATTGTCTTCGCTGATCGCTTGTTCATACTGTTTACGCTCGGAACGAGTTGCCGAACGCGCGCCAATGATCCGAATCCTGCTCATGTCGCAGACAATTGGATCCAAGAAGACCGTAGAGGCTTCCTCGAACGATACCCGGTGTTTTTTCAGATGGGCCGCAGCCTTACCCGCGTTCCTAGCCAGTCTTCGTAACGAAAAATCTTGCGGCAAGGGATCGCTGGATGTATACTGAGCCGATTTATCTGAGACTTAGAACCTTAGTTAGGAGAAAGCCGATGAAACAGACCCGCTCTCTCGTTAACGGCAGAGTAATCGCGCTGACGTTTTTGCCGTGCCTAATGATCCTGGGTCAATCGAGCCCGACGCCTGTGCTACAGAAGTTCGTCGGCGTGTGGGTGGAGGATCAATCCAAGCTCAAGATCGGGGATTCATTTGGTAAATTGCGATTCCGGCAGAGCGGTGATGGCCTGGAGGAACTCCGTGGACCCGAAGTGAAGCCACTGGTGCAGTCCGTCAAGTTCGGAACGAAGCCTTACGCAATCGATGGATCGACGAATACGATCGCGTGGAAGCAGATCGATAGCAGTCATTTTGAGCGGAGCATTTTCAATGAAGGAAAGTTACAAAACACTCGTCGAATCGAAGTGTCCGCGGATGGCAAATCCTTGACGGAGGTAACGGAAGTAGCTCGACCGGGTGAACAAAAATATCAAACCACGATCGCTTTTCAACGGATTTCCGGTGGCCCACAGGGTCTTGCCGGGATCTGGAAGGCACAATCGGTCAAGAGGGTTCCAGCGCCAACCGTGCGTTATGAACTCAGCGGAACGGATGGTCTTAAGGTTTCCGAGGATTTCGGAGGTAACGTCAGACAATATTCAGTCAAGATGGACCAAGTACCAGTCGCGGTTGTTGGCAAGACGGTAGTCTCCGGGACGATGACGGCATTCCGGGTTATTGACGATCATACGCTCGAAGCTATTAGCAGCCGGGAGGGAGTGGTTTCTGGCAAGGACACTCTGGTAGTTTCGGGTGATGGAAAGGCAATCACAAGCACCTCGACCACCACCGGAAATCGTGAGCCTACCATACGGGTTTTTAACAAACAATAATCCCGTGCCTTCCAGATACTCAATGCTTCCACAAATGCGTTACCGTTCCATTTGCATGTGTCATGTCGCCAGGCTGCACTCCGGCCGGACAGCTCCCCAGGTACTTCTGATCCACGATCATGGTTGTCTCGCTGATGCCTCCCATGGCCGGAGAATAAGTGGCGTGGCTCTCTGAATGGGTGGATGTATCGCTGATGAAAGTGCTGGTACCCTCGCTTTCGATGGTCGTTCCGGCGACCACGCAATGCGTCTTGCTGGAATACTTGCCACCTTGAGAGCTCTGGCTGAGCGTGGTGCACCCTTTGACGTTTTTCGCCAGGCCGTTCACATGCTGGTCGTAGGCGTGGCTGCGGCAGATGGTGGATTTCGAATCGCTGGTCTTGGTCCCTGGGTTATCGAGGTTGTGCGTTTGGATGGACCAAAGACCCTCCTTTACATCCGGCGGGTCAACCGCCTTGGCTGTTCCGATGGCCAGCAGGAATACCGTGGCTGCTGGAATGATGGGCATGTTCGTCGCGCTTCCTCCGTAGGAATGTTCTTGAGCTGAGTCCCCCAGTGTATCGTCAGAAGCGGGTGGGGAACGAATCGTAAGATAAAACACACTTTCCGTTCTTGACACTACTCCGCAACATGAATTATCCTTAGCCTTCGCCTTTCGACTAGATCTAGTACTCTAGTTGGTACTCTCCGGCCTACGGTCCGCCCGCGTCTATGCAGATTCTTTCGGGCCGTGCCGATTTAATCTAAGGAGACCCATGCCACATCAGCCTTACTTTGTGGTTGTACTCGCGCATTCGCTGCATGGGCGATTGCGCCGGGTACACATCCCTCACAAAGTGATCTATGCTGGTTTCGTTGTTTCGGTGCTTTCGTTCTTCATCATGTTGGGCTTTCTTTCCAGCTACTTGCGAATGAGCTGGAAAGTGGCGCATTACAATTCATTGCGCCAGGAAGTGGACTCGCTGCGCGCTAAGTATCAGGAATTGCAGCGCGTGACCAACCAGAAGAACGAGCAGTTAGCAACCTTAGAGAACTTCGCGGGTGAAGTCTCGGTGGCGTACGGGCTGAAGAGGAAGCCGGGAACTTCGAGCGATGTGGTTACCGCCGCCAATCTGACCCCCACCTTCCGCGAATCGCTCAGCCAGTACAACTTCCTGCAAACCTCCACGATTTCCGCCCTGTATCACAACTATCCGAAGCAATACCAGATCCACGTCCGGCCCAGCTTGTGGCCGGTGGAGGGGCGTTTGATGAGCTCTTTTGGCGGACGCACGGACCCGTTTTCGGGTGAAGGCGCTATCCACACCGGCGTCGATCTGGAAGCGCCCATGGGAACAGCGGTGCGCGCGGCGGCCGACGGCATCGTGGTGCATGCGGATTGGGAAGGCGGCTACGGAAGGCTGATCATTATCGATCACGGCAACGGCGTCCAGACCTACTATGGCCATTTGTCCACGTTCGGGGTGGTGCCGGGCGAGGAAGTGCGGCGGGGCGATGTGATTGCGCGCTCAGGCGCCAGCGGCCGGGTTACTTCACCGCATCTGCATTACGAAGTGCGGATGGGCGGTACGCCGGTGAATCCGTATCCCTACATGGCGAAATCAGCCGCGGTGGGCGCGGCGCGCGATCAAAAAGACCTGCCGTTCGATTAGGCCGCCGTCAACAAAATTGGTTCGCGCTTGGTGACAACGATGGTGTGTTCGTAATGCGCTGACAGGCTGCCATCGGCGGTGCGAATGGTCCAGCGGTCGCTTTGCAAAACACTGCGCCCGATTCCCGCAGCAATAATAGGCTCTATCGTGATGACCAGCCCTTCGGTGAGGCGAGTCTTCAGTCGCGGCTCGTGATAGTTCGGAACACTGGGCGGTTCATGAATGGTCCTCCCGACGCCATGACCGCAGAGATCGCGCATCACTTGAAAGCCGCTGTTCCTGGTTTCGCGCTCCACTACGCGGCCAATCTCATGCACGCGGTTTCCCGCGCGGGCCGATCCTAAAGCCTGATAAAAGGCTCTCTTGGCACAGCGAGCCAGCGCGCCGGCCGTGGCACCGATTTCGCCGGCGTGAATGCTGACTGCGGCGTCAGCGTAAAACCCGTCTTTTTCCGCCACAAGATCCAGCTTCACCAGATCGCCGGATTGAATGACGCGCTCGCCGGGGATTCCGTGAATGGCTTCGTCGTTGACGCTGATGCAGAGCTCAGCCGGGAAGCCGTAAACTTTGGGCGGCGCGGATTCAGCGCCGTTTTCGAGCAACACGCGAGCCCCGATTTCGTTCAGTTCGCGGGTGGTGATGCCGGGCCGGACCGCGGACGCCGTCTTATCCAGCGCCTGCCGCACGATTCTTCCGATGGCCCGTAGTTTCTCGAATTCCGCCTGGGATTTGATGGACATGTTTTGGCCTCACTTGATCGCGCTCTGCCAGTTGAGCACGACCGTCACGGGTGTCCCACTGCCTTCGTCGAGCGCGGTATTGATCAGGAAGCGCTTGCCATCGGGAGAAATGTCCCAACGCCAGGCAGTGGTGGGCCCACCGCCCGATCCGCCCAGGACCGGCGCGCGGAACAGCGCCTTGGGAACGCCCGGTTGGAATGTCCCGCCCGTGGTGGTAACGCTCACCGCCATGAGAGTACTGTCCGGCGTGAAGTAGAACAGCTCTTTGCCGTCGTTCGACCAGCGTGGCTGGCTGCCTCCGCCATTTGACACAGGCCATTTCCCGCCGGACGACACAGGAAACGGCTGAACGTAGACCTCCTTGGTTCCCGATTCGTTCGAGGCATAGACCACCCAGTGCCCGTCTGGAGAAAATTTGGCCTGCGCTTCATTGAAGGGCGATACCAGGTACGGCACCGGTTTGCGATCGCCCTCCAGCGGCAGTACCCATAAGTCGGTGTCCGCGGCTTTCTTTCGTAGCGTGAAAATGAGGAAACGGCCGTCGCGCGACCAGTCATCGGGTGTCTTAATTTCGTCGGAGTGAAATACCACTTCACCTTGGCCGGCGCCATTGGCGGGTTTGCGATAGACATCCGAAGAAAGGCCTCCTCCGGGTGCGTAAATAATCTGGGTGCCATCGGGCGACCAGGTGGCGCTGCCGCCTCCCGCGTCGAAGCTGAGGCGGGTATTGGTGCCTCGAGCCAAATCCAGCATCCATACCCCCCATACTCCGCGGGCGTCCATCCGGCCTTCGGCGACTCGCGTTCCGTCCGGCGAGAGCGACAGTTCGTCGCGTGCACTGGAATCTCCCACGTGGCCCAGGACCTTCCCCTCGCGGTCATACCAAGTCAATTGCCGGCTGTCGCCTCCCTTTGCGGCGAATGCCAGCAAGCCGTTGTTAGAGACGGAAAACAAACCGGCGAAGGAGTCCACCGTTACCCGGTCGACGACCTGAACGGCGCGGCCGGTTAGTTGCACACGGGCCAGATCGAAGGGTTGAGCCATGAGGGCCTCTCCTCGCATGAAGAACAAGGTGCCGGCGCCGGCCCCTGAGCCGGACAAGGGGCCGGACAAGGGGGAGGATACGTACACGGCTTGAGCAGGGGTGTCGAGCAAACGCTTTGGCTCCTGCTCCGCTGGTTTGGCTTCCAGCGAGCCGATGTAGACGCCGTTTTGCTCCTTATTCGACATGAGCCGGTAATAGAGGAAGTGCTTTCCGTCCGGCAGAAAGGCTGGACGGCCTTGCCCCTGTTCACCATGTTGCGTATCCAGCGTCGTGACCGGAGACACCTCTCCGCCGGAGGCCGCGACACGATTCACAACGCCGGAGTTCCCGAACAGGATCACATCCTGGCGGTTCCAGGCAACTCCGCCTGGGTTCGGAGCGGACGCTAATGTTTGCGGAGGGCCGCCCGCGATATCGATCCTCTTGACACTGCCGCCTGCTTGAAACACCATCGACTGGCTGTCGGGCGACCAAGCCGGCTCCAGAAACGCACCCTCGGTTCCCGGCAATTCCCGGGCATCGAGCGAATCCATCTGGCGGAGCCACAAAGCGGTGTGTCCGTCCGCGCCTCTCGCGTTCAAAACTAATTTGCGGCCGTCCGGCGAAAGGACGAACGTGTTCAGCGTGGTCTTCGGCGCTGGAGATACTTCAAACCGCAAGGACGGAAGCGCGGGCGGAGTTTCTCGAAAATGCACGAAGCTGAGAGCGCCGGTGGTGAGGAGGAACAGGGCCGCTAGAGCCTGCCAGAGCCACCTGGTCTTTTTCTCCGGAGTGGCGGATGCAGGCCCGGAAGAGACACCGCTGGGCGGCGCTCCATCTAACAGCCGCCAAACGTCGCCGATATCCCGCAGGCGCTTGCGCGGGTCCTTCTGCAAGCACTCTGAGAGCAGCCGCTGGACGCTCGTGGGTGCGTCACTCAAATCCGGCTCGTCGCGAATTACCTTCGCGAGCATCTCGCCCGCGTCTTCGCCGCCGAACAGGCGCCTGCCGGTAATCAATTCGTGCAGCACAACGCCGAAGGCGAAGATATCGGCGCGCTTGTCGGTGGACTTGCCGCGGGCCTGCTCGGGCGCCATGTAAGAGGCGGTGCCCAGGATCATTCCGGCCTCGGTCATGCCGATGGTGAAGGTGGGCGAGCGCTCATTGCTGCCACTGGTGGTTGCGGCCACTTTGGCGAGCCCGAAATCGAGCACCTTCACCGTGCCGTCGGGTTTGATTTTGATGTTGGCGGGCTTCAAATCGCGATGGGTGATGCCACGCTCGTGCGCAGCTTCGAGAGCCTCGGCCATCTGGCGCGCAATGCGCAGAGCTTCATCAAGCGGCATGGGACCTTTCGGCGATTCGCCTTCGATGTACTCCATCACCAGGTAGTTGGGTCCGACGTCATGCAACGTGCAAATGTTGGGATGGTTCAGCGCGGCAACCGCACGCGCCTCCTGTTCGAAACGTTCGGTGAACCGTTCGTTCGAAATTTTGATCGCTACGATACGCTCCAGCCGGGTGTCGCGAGCTTTGTAGACTTCGCCCATCCCACCGGCGCCGATGGGCTCAATGATCTCGTAGGGTCCAAGGCGTTCGCCCGGGGAGAGAGGCATACGGTAACTCGTAAGTTTACCGGATCGGGGGCGCGGAAGGCTCGGCGAAGCTTGTGCGCGCCCCGTCGATTGCTAAAATAGGCGGCCATGCGAACACTTTGCGTTGCACTATTATTGCCGCTGCTGGGCCACACCGCCGACTTCACGGTGGGATCGGCAACCGCGCACCCGGGACAGAAGGCCACCGGATATATCTCGATTCCGGCCGGTGTGGATGCTGCAGCGAGCATCCCGGTGATTGTCGTCAACGGCGCCAAGCCGGGCCCGGTGCTGGCCATGGTTGCGGGATCGCACGGCACCGAATACGCTTCCATCGTCGCACTGCAGAAGCTGGCACAGGAGGCGGATGCGGCGCAGATCTCCGGGACGCTGATCATCGTGCCGCTGGTGAACGTGGCGTCCTTTGCGCAAAAGGTGCCGCATCTGAATCCGATCGATGGCAAGAACATGAATCGCTTCTATCCAGGCAAGCCCGATGGCAGTCAAACCGAGCGCGCGTCTTGGGCCATCGGTAAGCAGGTGGTGGAGAGATCCGATTATCTGATCGACTTGCATGGCGGCGATTTGGACGAAAACCTGCGGCGCTACTCCTATTGGGGCGCCACAGGAAACGCGGCGCAGGACAGCGCTTCGCGCGCCATGGTACTGGCGTTCGGGCTGGACCACATCATCCTCCAGGATTTCAAGACGCCGGTTGCGGCGGGAGGCGCGAATCCGCTCACGCGCTTCGCGTCCAGCTTGGGCAAACCATGCGTGACGGCCGAGGCGGGCCATGCTGGAACCACCGATGCGGAGGACGTGGATGCCCTGATCCGAGGATGCTGGAATGTGGCGCGGCACCTCAAGATGGTGGACGGAAAGGTGACGCCTGTGGAACATCCGCTGTGGCTCTCGCGTATATCGGTTTTGAGCAGCGAACTGGATGGCGTGTTCTACCCGCTGGTGGGTCCGGAAGCATACGTCTCGCAAGGCATGAAGATCGGTTACGTGACGGACTACTTCGGCAAGAAGATCTGGGATGCCACGGCGCCGGTGACCGGGGTGGTGGTGTACATCGGCGCGGTTCCTTCTTTGAAGAAGGGGGACACCATCGCGGACATTGGGGAGATTGCTTTAGCACCGCCCGCGAATTGACCGGCGTCTGGCCGGCAGGTGAAGAATTCCTACTCGCGTGCCGATAGTCGGAACATTGGAGGTCTCATGGCGAAAGGTCTAAAGGCAATTCTCGGTCTGGGTCTGGTCTGTGCTCTTAGCGCGGCGACGGTGCAGGAGTTTCCGTGGTGGGAACGGCTGCTAGTTCACTACGGCGGAAAAACCGACGAGACACCCGTGCCCTCCATGAAGATGGGGAATCACATGCAAATGTCGCTCAAGGGCAAGCCGCAACCGGGCGATGAACAGCGGGCCCAGCAGATCGTCGCCGCTGCCCGGGGAGTGCTTTCGCATTATGCCGATGTGAAAACGGCGTTGGCTGACGGCTACAAACCGTTTCATCCCACAGGCAAGATGGGCGAAGAGGTGCACTACACGAACTATCGCTACGCACGGCTTGAGCTGCGGCAAAAGAACTACGACCGTCCAGGATCGATCCTCTATAAGCGCACCCCGCAAGGCATGCAGGCCGTCGGCGTGATGTACATCGCACCGCAGGATTCCACCCCGGCACAATTGAACGCAGTGGCTCCTCTGAGCAAAGCGACCTGGCATCGGCATGTCGACTTCTGCGGCGGAGCGCGAAACCTGCCTCCAGCCGAGCAGTTTGGTCCACATGCGCAGTTTGGGCCACAAGGGAGCGTCCACACAGAAGAGGCATGCCAGAAGGCGGGGGGACTCTGGATTCCAGTGGTTTTCAGCTGGATGACTCACGTCTATCCCAACGCGAAGCCCCCGGAGGAAGTATGGGCCGGAATGGAAATGCATATGGATGCCAGTACTGACGACGCAGAAATGAAGAAGTAGGCGTCCGTCATTTTCTGTCAAAATAGATCGGTTCGAGATTGTGGAGGCCGATCATGAAAAGCAGTTGTCTCTGTGGGACGCTCGTCGGCTGCTGGGCCGCGCTGGGATGGACCCAAACAACCCAAGACCTGGTCAACGGCGGCAAGAACACCGAGAACGTCACGACCCACAGCATGGGTTATGACCGCAAAAGTTACAGCCCGCTCAAGCAGATCAATAAAGCCAGTGTGAAGCGCCTGGTACCCATCTGGAGCACCAGCCTGATGAACGATCAGGGCGAGCTCGCGGCGCCAACCATTTATAACGGCGTCATGTATGTGATCAACGGCAAGTGGACTTTTGCGATCGATGTAGAAACCGGCCGGCAGATCTGGCGAACGCCGGTGCGGCTGGAGCCGGGAGTCCAACGGGTAGCGATCAACCGGGGCGCGCCGGCGATCTATAACGGCAAGCTCTTTCGCGTGACGATGGACAACCATTTGCTCGCATTGGACATGAAGACCGGCGAAGAGCTTTGGAACCAGAAATTCGCCGATTTGAATGAAGGCTTCTACGCTACGAGTGCGCCCATCGTCGCCAACGGAGTTCTGATTTCCGGCGAATCTGGAGGAGAGTCCACTACGCGCGGGTTCCTCGATGGCTGGGATCCCGATACAGGAAAGAAGCTGTGGCGGCGATACACCATTCCAGCTCCGGGCGAACCTGGTTCCGAGACGTGGCCCAAGAATACCGATGCATGGAGCCAGGGTGGTGGTCCGACGTGGCGCTCCGGTTCGTATGATCCCGAGCTCGATCTGGTCTATTGGGGCACGGGCAATGCAGAGCCATACGATCCCAGGCCGCGGCAGGGTCTGGATAGCTTGTTCACCAACAGCGTGCTGGCGATCCACCCGAAAACGGGTGAGGTGGCCTGCTATTTTCAATACACGCCCAACGACATTTATGATGTGGACGCCACCGACGAGCAGGTGTTGGCCGACATCCAGGTGGAGGGCCAGCTTCGGAAAGTAATGATTCAGGCCAATAAAAACGGCTTCCTGTACGTGCTGGACCGCACCAACTGTAAGCTGATCGCGGCGCATCCATTCGTCAAGGTGAATTGGGCCTCGCATATCGATCTGGCCACTGGACGGCCGGTGTTGACGGACATACTGCAGCGCTTCCTGGCGGGCGAAGAGGTGGAGATTTGGCCGTCGCGAGGAACCAATGCGGTACCCATCGCGTTCGATCCGAACACAGGCTTGATCTATGCAAGCACCTGGAACGTGCCGCGCATACAGAAGCTCGCGCCGCCGAAACCAACCGTGAGTGGCAAGGATAGCACCGGCGTTATCGCGAGGTTTGTGGAAACTCACCCCGGCGATGTTCTAGGTCACCTGGCGGCGATCAATCCTCTGACGGGCGAGAAGAAGTGGGAGGTCCCCTTGACCGATTTGCCAAGCTCGGCCGGCATGCTGGCAACCGGCGGCGGGCTGGTGTTTACCGGGAAATTGACGGGCGAGTTCCTGGCGCTCGACGAGGACACCGGGAAAACCCTGTGGCAGTTTCAGACCGGATCCAGCATCAATGCGACGGCCATCACGTACACGCACAAAGGCCGGCAGTATGTGACCATCGCGTCGGGACTCGGCGGCATTCTCGCTACGCGCTATGCATCGCTGAAAATGCCGACTGGCGGATCGGTGTGGACGTTTGCCTTGATGCCCGAGTGACTTTGCTGCCCGAGTGATTTTGAAGTGACGACGTGCTAATAAATGGACCACACGCCGGGTGTGGCGATCTCGAGCAGATGACGGTCTGGATCGCGGAAATAAATGCTTTGGCCGCCTAAATCCCACTTGCGCTTCTCTTCCACCGCGATTCCGTTTTCTGAGAGCCATGCCTCCCACTCCGCGAGGCGCTCTACGGCAATCGCGAATGCGAGATGCAGCTCGCCCGAGCCATCATGCGGCGACTGAATTGCCGTCGAGCCACCCTTCTTGAAGAGCAACAATACCTGATGGTTGCCCGCCTCCATAGCACAGCCACGCTCTCCGAAATCGCTGATGGTTCGAAATCCGAAAATCCTCTGGTAAAACCGGGCAGAACAGGCCACGTCAGTGACGTACAGGGAGGATTCGAGGATTCCATCAGTCCTAGGAGGCATATGGATTCAGCGAGTGGCTACGATGAAGAGCCGCGGAAACCGCAATAACACCCGGCCATCGCTGCGCAGCGGGTAATGCAGCCTGATTTCGTCGATGTATGCGGACATAAACTCCCGTGCATGTTCCGCGTCCAGCGCGGCAAGGAAGGGCCGCAGCGCTGAGCCACGGAACCACTCCGCAATCGCCTGGGCATCCGCCAGCGAATGATTGTAGATGGTGTGCCAGATCTCGACACGTGCGCAGAGCGGTTTCAAGGCATCATAGTAAGCGCCGACGGGCGGCAGCTCCACGCGCGCCCCTTCCGTAATACCAAGTCGCTTAGCGATCTCTTCCATCGCGAGATGGGATGGCTCCCTAGTGTTGTCGGGCATCTGAACGGCCAGCACGCCACCGGGAGCCTGAGTCTCAATTACCCGCCGCAGCGCGCTCAGATGATCCGGCACCCACTGGTAGGCCGCATTGGCAAAGAGCAGGTCCACCGGCTCCTCGGGAACCCATGTCGAAAGATCGCCGGCGGAAAAATCACACTGTGGCAGGCGTTCCCGCGCCTGTCGCAGCATGTCCAGCGACGAGTCGATGCCGCTAACAACGGCGCTGGGGTATCGTTCGACCAACAACTCGGTCGAATTGCCAGGACCGCAGCCCAGGTCGATGGCTTGCCGGACTTGGGTGACCGGCACCTGCGCCAGCAAGTCTCGCGCCGGGCGTGTCCGTTCGTCTTCAAACTTCAGATATTGCCGTGCGCTCCAATCGCTCACAGCTTTTATCTTATCCGGCAAGGATCTTAGCGGCCAGGGGAGCTGCATTCCCATATTGCTTTCCAATAGAAACGGCGCTATCCTCTTATAGGTTCCCAATAGGAGCGTTCATGGCGGAAAAGACCGATGTGCGGCAAGGGACGCTGACTTTGATGGTTCTCAAGACGCTGGAGACCCTGGGACCGCTGCACGGGTATGGAATTGCGCGCCGCATCGAGCAGGTCAGCGGCAAGCGGCTGACCCTGAATTACGGGACCATTTATCCGGCTCTCCTGAAGCTGGAGCAGGAGGGGTTCATCGCATCGGAGTGGGGCGCCTCGGAGAACCATCGTAAGGCCAAGTTTTATCGCCTGACACGCGCGGGCCGGGGTCAATTGAAAAAGGAAGAGCGCGAGTGGGAGCAGACGGCGGCGATCATGTCGCGTTTCCTATTCCCGGGAGAAGAAACCCGATGAGTAGATTGCGCGGAATTGTTGTTCGGCTCCGCGGCCTGTTCTTCGCGGGTGGCAGGGAGCGCGAGTGGAGGGCCGAATTCGAGTCCCATGTCGCGCTGCACGTCGCAGACAATCTGCGCGCCGGAATGAGCGCCGAAGAAGCGCGTCGCCGGGCGCTGGTGGAGTTCGGAGGCCTGGAATCGGTGCAGGATTCGATGCGCGGTCAAGCGAGCTTCCTCTGGCTGGACACCGCGCTGCGCGATATCCGCTACGCGTTCCGCGGCCTCGGCCGTAGCCCCGCGTTCGCCCTCAGCAGCATTGCTTCGCTGACGCTCGGTTTGGGAGCCAGCCTGGCGGTGTTTACCGTAGCCGATAACGTGCTGGTCCGGCCGCTGCCGTACCGGGATGCTTCGCGGCTGATGATGATCTGGGAAAACCGGGGCGGCGACGGCCACAACGTTGTGTCCCCCGCCAATTACCTGGATTGGAGTTCGCAGAACGACGTTTTCTCCGACCTTGCCGCCCTTTCGCCGACGCGCTCGTCGAATCTCGCAGAAAATGGCCACGCCGAGGAATTTCTAGGGCAGAGCGTGACAGCCAATCTCTTTCCACTGCTCGGCGTTCAGCCGATACGCGGGCGCATCTTCACCCAAGCAGAAGATCGAGCTTCCAGCCCGGTGTTGCTCATCAGCTACCGGCTGTGGCAGAGCTGGTTCAGCGGCGATGAGAACATCATCGGCCGCAACGTGCAAATCAGTTCGGTTCCCTTCACCATCATTGGCGTTCTGCCGCCGAATTTCTATTTCCTGGACCGCGCAACCGATATCTGGGGACCTCTTGGTCTGAATCCAGCGCAGAATTATCGCAAGACATCAGGCCATTGGGCGACATCGGTTGGACGGCTGCGGCCGGGCGTGAGCAAGCGAGAGGCGCAAGCCCATATGTCCGCGCTCGCGAAGCGTCTGGAGCAAACCTATCCCGAATTCAATACCAACTGGCGCGTAAACCTGGAGCCGGTACGCGATGCGCTGTTCCGCAACACCAAGGCGCCGCTGTTGGTTTTGCTGGCAGCGGTGATCCTGTTGCTGGCGGTGGGATGCGCCAACATCGCGAACCTGCTGCTGGCGCGGTACAGTTCCAGAGCGCGGGAAATGGCGGTGCGGGCGTCGCTCGGAGCCGGGCGCTGGCGCGTGATCGGTCAGTTGCTTACCGAAAGCTTGATTCTGGGATTGGCCGGCGGGATGTGCGGCGTGCTGCTGGCGCGTTGGGCCGTATCCGGGCTGTTGGCGTTAGCGCCGCGGGATGTTGCGCAATCCGCCTGGATTCACGTCGATTTTCGAATCGTGGTGTTGGCCGTCGCGCTCTCGCTCCTTACCAGCATGCTTTTCGGGGTCGCGCCGGCGCTGGCGATAACGCGAATCGATTTGATCACCGCCATGCGAGGCGATAGCCGTTCCGTTATTGGCGCCGGCCGTCTGCGGTCCTGGCTGGTTGGAGCGGAAGTGACCTTTTCCGTAATTCTGCTCTCGGGCGCAATCCTCCTGTTTCGCAGTCTGGTGAGCCTGGAATCCGTGAAGCCCGGCCTCAGCCCATCCAATCTGCTCACTTTCCGTGTTCCGCTGATGGCCGGCCGTTATCGAGAGGATCCTCGAAGCACGCAGTTTTTTGAACGCGCTCTCGATCAATTGGCTCACCTGCCCGGCGTGCGCTCGGCCAGCGCGGTAAGTTTCCTTCCCTTTACCGGACCCGGCGCCGGCACTTTCGTGAACGTCGAAGGACGTCCGCCCGCCAAACCGGGCGCGGAGCTCGAGGCCCTGATCCGGACTGTGATGCCCGGATATTTCCACACGCTCGGTATTCCATTGAAAAGCGGGCGCGATTTTACTGACTCGGACAATCGCCTGGATTCGCCCTACCATTTCATCGTGAATGAGGCATTCGTGCGGCAATTCCTACCCGGCGAACAGCCGCTCGGCCAACGGATCAACGCGTACATGGACGAGCAGAATCCGTTTGGTGAAATCATCGGAGTGGTGGCCGACGTGCGCGAATCGGGGATCGATCACAAAGCCGAGCCGACCGTTTATTATCCGCACGTGCACCTGAGTTATGCGCGCATGGTATTTCTGCTTCGCACGGACGGCAATCCCCTCAGCCTGGCTGGTCCGGCGCGGCGAGTGATTCGGCAGCTGGATGCGGAGCAGCCCATCGCCGAAGTAAGAACGCTCGAGGACGTAATGGGCGAGAATTTCTCGCGCCAGCGGTTCAGCGCGTGGCTGCTGGCGGGATTTGCAACAGTAGCGCTGGTGTTGGCCGCAGTGGGCATTTACGGCGTGTTGGCCTATTCCGTCACTGCGCGAACGCGCGAATTTGGTCTCCGCGCGGCACTGGGAGCCGAGCCGAAGCGCATCATCGCCCTGGTGATCACAAGCGGCATTCGTCCCGCTCTAATTGGAATCGCGATCGGAGGCGCAGGAACGTTCGCATTGTCTGGCTTGCTCGAGAGCTTGTTATACGGCGTCGGCCCCCGCGACCCGCTGACTTTCTCAGGCGTGCCGTTGGTGCTGGCAGCCGTGGCGCTGCTGGCTGCCTATCTACCTGCGCGCCGGGCCGCGCGACTGGATCCGATGGTCGCCTTGCGAAACGAATAGCGCCACAATCGAAGCACCGGCATTAGGGCGCCACGCAATGGAAGTTTACTGCGTCGTCGATGCTGCCTTGGCCTGAGTAGCGCGCCACCTGCGGGTAAGGGCACAGCGGACGCGTGCGCACCACCTGGTTGTCCACCACGCGGCTCGCCACTATAGACTCTGGAGCTTTGGCTTTTTCCACCCAGTTGATCATGGCGGTCATCGAGTCGTTCCTGTCCGGACCGATACCGCCGCCGCAGTGGGCCATGCCGGGCACCATGAAGAGGCGAAAAAACTCCGCCGTATCGGGACCGTTCTTGGCCACCGCCTGTTCGTAATAATTAACGCCCATCATGGGTTGCAGGATGGAGTCCGCCCAGCCATACGTCATGATCAGCTTGCCGCCATGCTTGTGGAACTTCGCGAGATCCGGGTTCTTCGCATCGGCCAGCTTGCTCCATTCATCCAGCGTGTGAATATCGTGATCGAAGTCGAACGTTTTGTAATCGTAGTCCGGCTGCGGCGGCTTGTGCACCAGATACCGCATGGTGCCTTCGGCGAGGTTGAAGTCCGCGGGCTTGGCATCCGGCTGCGCCGCGACGATCACGTTCATCCAGCCACTGCCCGCACCGCCGCCGAACAGACCCGGCATCACGGCTTCGCTACCGGGCATGTAGCCGGGGAAGAACTGTTTGCCATTGCTCATTGGGCCGCTGTAGACCTTGGCGATCGCGTCGGCCTGCGCAGGAGTAAGGCAATTGGGTCCATCGGCCCCGGCGCTGCAGGCGGGGACATCGCGCGCCGGGTCGAAGTTGCACTTGCGCGGATCGTCAATCAAGCCGTCTTTGAGTCCGTCGATGGCATCGCACTTGGCCATCACCTTTTCGCCCACCAGAGCCAGTTTGGCCGGCGTAACCGGAGCGGCACTCAGCGCTTTCTGATTCCACATGGCGCCGATGGTGAAACCGGTCTGATCCACCCACGGCGCGTTGGCCACGATGCCATCGAAGTCGTCCGGGAAACGCTCGGCCTCCATCATTCCCTGCCGGCCGCCGTTGGAGCAGGAGTTCCAGTAGGCGCGGGAGATCGGTTTGCCGTAATACTGCTTGGTAATATCCTGCGTGGTCCGGGCTGTGAGGTGAACCGCACGGTAGGCGTAATCGATGGCCTTCTGCGGGTTGCTCATCACAAAGCTTGCGCCGGGCTCCTTGCGCGCATCGTGGCCGGTGTTGGTTTGCGCGAATGCGAAGCCGAGCTGCAGCGCCTGGTTGCGCTGCGCAACGCGTCCGGGATCATCCATGGCCTCGCCCGCATGGCCGCCGTTGCCGATCATATAAAAGCGCCCGTTCCACTTGGCGGGCAGGCTGACCTCGAACGCGATTTCGGGCGAGAGTAGACCGGTGACGCGACAATGGAGGGGCGCCGAGGCCGAAGCCGGCATCTGGGCCGCGGTGATCTGTGCGATCGCCTTCGCCTTGAATTTGCCTAGTGCTTCGCAAGCCTCGCGTGGTTCCAGGCCCGCCTTCGAGTAGTCAACGAGGGCCGTCTTCAGGTCGGCAAAAGCTTGGGCGCGGGCCGTCGTGACGCTGGTGGCCATGAGGGCGGCTACGCCCAGCGCGAACAGCATAGGCCGGTTGCGCATCGTTTCGGTAGGCAGCATATTTTCTCCCTGGTCTGTCGCGGCAGTTCACCATTCTATCGTCTTCGGCTCCTCATTTCGGCTCCTCGCTTCGGCTGCTCTGTTGATTCCTTTGGTCCGTTTGTGACAAGATGTGCACCAGCACAACGCCCAAGAGGCGAAATCCTTTGGAGGAATCCATGTCGAATCGTTTGTTGAAGACTGTTGTCGCCTGCGCGCTCGCAATAGCAGGTCTGGCGTCTGTGAGCAGTGCGCAACCACCGGCGCCCGCGCCGCTGGCGACTCCGAATGCAACCTACACCGCGATTCCCATGGAAATCACTGTAAACCGTCCCGCCGCCGAAGTGTGGAAGCGCGTCGGCAAATATTGCGATATCGGCGAATGGCTGCGGATCCCGTGCACCATCACCTCGGGCAACGACGGTGAATTCGGCGCGATACGGTCGGTTGGCAACGAAGTTCTGGTCGGGAAAACGGAATTGTCCTATACTTACACGCAGCCCGTGCGAGTGGGCCAGACGTACAACCTGTATCACGGCACGTTGGAAGCCAGGCCAGTGACCGCGACCACTTCGAAGCTGGTCTACACCTTGATTTACGATAATTCCATGCTGCCGGACGACGCCGCCCGCGAGAAGGACAAAGCGCAGAGGAATGCGCGCTTTATGCAGGCGCTCGAGAACATGAAGATTCTGGCCGAAGGCGGAACCCTTCCGCCGGTCCCGGCGCGCAGCGCGGCGAAGTAAGCGGTATTGTCGCAAGACCAGCCGCGTGACATACTGGCGGAATGCAAGCTCTCCGTCTGTCTTCGGCGATTCTTCTGGTAGCGTTCGTTCGCATTGTTTTTGCGAGTGAACTGCACCCCGGTGATACCGTTCAGAATACTTTTCGTCCCCCCACGACGCACGCGTATTCCATAAGTTTGCAGGCTGGAGATGTGGTGTCCCTGGTATTCACCGACACCGGGCAAGACACCATCCTGACGGTATTGAATCCGACGGGAGAAACCGCTCGCCGCTTTTCGAGCAAACTGCAAGAGGGCCAGTCCCTCAGCTTCTATGCCCCTCAATCGGGCGCGTGGCAATTGGTACTCTCCGGGCGAGAAAAGGAGACCGAATGCGGGTACAAGATCTCAGGGCTGAAGGTTACTAAATCGGAAGCCTTGCTGGCTCCTTCGAACGAAGTAAAGAGTCCGCGTCTGAAGCTGTTGACCGATGCCGCATCCGTGACCGCTTTCTGGACACAAATCGAAAAAGAAGGCACACCGATGATTGAGCCGCTGGCGGACGATCCACCCAACATGCTGGTCACGGTTCTATGGAGAGCGCATGGGGATACCAAAGGCGTCATGGTGCAAGCTCCGTTCTGCGATGGCGAGAGTTGCTTCATGAAGCACCTGGCCAAGACCGACGTCTGGTACGCGTCGTTCAAAATAGACCGCCATCTCCGGACGTATTATTCGATCGCGCCCAACGTCGCCTCCATGCCAGAAATACCGGACGGTCAGTACGATCTATTGGACGCCATGACGCAGCGAGATCCCTTGAATCCGAAAGGCTGGTTCGAGGGGGATGAAGACCCGGACGTGCTGCTGCATCATGGGGTGTCTCGTCTGGACATGCCCGATGCGCCGGTGCAACCCTGGGCGGACAAACGTAAGGATGTGCCCGAAGGGCAGATTGAGAAGCATAGTTTTACTAGCGCGTTGCTGAAGAATAAGCGGGATATTTGGGTGTACACACCGCCGGGCTACTCAAAAACCGCCCCGCCGTACGGACTGTTGCTGGTTTTCGACGGCGACACGTACATCAAGGTGGTGCCCACGCCGGTGACAGTCGACAATTTAATCGCGGACAAGCGTATCCCGCCGCTGGTGGCCGTGATGATCGGCAATGCTCCGAAGGCCAGATCGATTGAGCTTCCGTGCAATACCGAGTTCGCGGAATTTCTGAGCGCGGAGCTGGTGCCGTGGCTGCGCAGGCTCTATAACGTGACTTCGGATCCGCAGCACGTCACCATCGGCGGGTCCAGCTACGGAGGACTGGCCGCAACGTACGCCGCTTATCGTCACCCCGAAATCTTCGGAAATGTTTTATCCCAGTCTGGCTCTTACTGGTGGACTCCGCCCGTCGACCCTGCCAAGCCCAACAGCTTTAGTCCAGATTCCGAGCACGGCTACGTGGCTCGCCTGTTTATCGACAGCCCGAAGCTGCCCATTCGGTTTTACCTGGATGGGGGATCGCTGGAGCTCGATCGTTCCGGGCAGGGAGGTTCGATCCTCATCCCCAATCGAGCTTTTCGGGATGTTTTGCTCTCCAAGGGCTACGAAGTTCACTATCAGCAATTTCAAGGCGCGCACGACTATTTGAGCTGGAGAGGCACGCTGGCCGATGGTCTGATCCTGCTGATGGGCGTGAAGTGACCGCCGGCTAGTTGAGATCGGGAGTCTGCAACAGCGGGTTGAACCAGGCGCGATCGCGCACATGCGTTCGCGACTTAATGCGCCAGCCGCCGGCCGTCTTGACGTAGACGTCTTCGTAGCCGCCATGCCGCTCGATGCTTCCCGGCCCTTTGATGCCCATCTGCAACAAATAAATCCTGCCGGTGGCGCCCTCGGGCGACGGCGTGAACACATGGTTCACCATGATGTGCGTCCATCCGGTCCAGACCATGGGAGTCTTGCAACCGCGCGATCCGCCGCCAATCAAAGTCGCAAGCGCCTCGCGGCCCTTCGCCAACACGCGGCCACCCTGCTTGAACCCCTCATCGGAATTCTTGTCGATGAAAACGCCGTCGGGAGTAAACACGTCCGCGTAGTCGTAGCCGTTGTTCGAACAGGTATCGATGCCGTACGCGTAGCGATTGGTAAGCTCGGTGAGCTGGTCGTAGTCGAGCGCGGTGAGCGTTGGCTCCTTGGCCGAAACCACAATAGCTTTTTGTCCGATCCACATCGTCACCCATGTCCCGAGGCAAGCGCCGAAAGCGATCGCGGCCAGGAATTTCCATTTCAACATTCGTTTCTCCATTCTCGAATCAGTATAATTGTCGGCGGACTGGAGGGCTTATGTCGTCTTTAGGGAAGTTCATGCTGCTGGTGGGCACGGCGATTACTTTATGTGGTGGCGCAAACGCGCAAGGTTTGGTGATGCAGCGCAATATGTCGCTGGGGCTGGCCAAGACCATCGCCGAGGCGACCATCTCGGAATGCAAGGCCAAAGGCTTCAACACGGCGGCGGTGGTTGTGGACCGCGCGGGTCAGGTGCTGGTAATGCTGCGCGACGAACAGGCCACAGGGCAAACGGCGGAGATGGCGCGACGCAAAGCTTACACCGCGCGCATGTTCCGCAGCACCACGCTCGAGTTTCAGAAGCGGACCATCAGTGATCCGACGTTGCTGCCACAACGCGATGTGGCCGATATTCTGGCGCTGGGAGGCGGCGTGCCGATCATGGTGGGCAAGGAGATCATCGGCGGCGTGGGCAGCTCGGGATCCAACCAAGAGCAGGACGACGCATGCGCGAAGGCCGGGGTCGCGAAGGTCGCGGATTTATTGAAACCTGAGGAATCTCAGCGCCGATAGAATCTCATCGTTGATAGAATCTCAGGGATACGTTCCAGTCTGGGAGAACCATATCGATGCGCGATACCTTAGTCGTTTTCGGCGCTCTGATCTTCGCTGCTCATGTGAGTGCCTCTACCGGGCCCATCCCGCTCAATTGCGATCGAGCCTGCCTGGAGGGCGTGATGAACCAATACCTCTCGGCATTGGCCGCGCGCGATCCCAAGCGCCTTCCGCTGTCGGCCGACGTCCGGTATACGGAGAACGATCAGCCCATGGATCTGGGCGACGGCTTCTGGAAAACGGTGGAGAGCGTTGGGAATTACAAGCACATATTCGCCGATCCGGAGGCCGGCCAAGTGGTGTTTATGGGCACCATGCATGAGGCCGGAAAGCCGCTGCTGATGAGCGTGCGCCTCGGCATCCAGCTGGGACGCATTACCGAAATCGAAGCCATCTACTTCCGGCAGGGCGGGGGAGGGCCGGCGAATATCGCGGCTTTGGATGCGCCCGGCTACAAGCCCGAGGACATGTGGTTCAAATCGATTCCTCCCGCGCAGCGCCTTTCGCGCCCGGAGATGATTTCGATTGCCGACTCTTACTTCAGCGGCCTCGAAAAGAACGACGGTAAAGGCGTGAATGGTACCGGAACATATCCGTTCACCAGTGATTGCGACCGCATCGAAAACGGATCGCACACCACTAACGTTCCGCGCCCCGCCAACGAGCCCAAGGACGCGATCAACGGCTTCGCCATGGACTGCATGTCGCAGTTCAAGCTGGGCTACTATTTTGTGGTTCAGGCCATTCATGACCGGCGCTATCCACTGGTGGATGCCGAGCGCGGCGTGGTTTGGTCGCACGTTGTCTTCGATCAGGGAACGGTGAAGTCGGGCGTTCTTTCCGACGGCCGGCCCTATACCTTCGGATTCTTCAATTCGCCGTCCAGTATCCTGGTGAACGAAGCGTTCCTGATTGAAAACGGCAAAATTCGGCGCGTCGAAATGATTGGTCCGTCCGCGTTCTATCATTTGCGATCGCCCTGGGGCGGCATATCCGGTCACTAACTAGAGGCATTCCCATGCAACATCGATTACTGATACTTTTCGTTCCGTGCGTCCTGTTCGCTGCCGACAACTGGGTCGCGCCCAAAACGCCCGATGGGCAACCCGACATCCAGGGCACCTGGACCAACGCCACCATCACGCCCTTCGAGCGGCCGGATGAACTGGCGAACAAACCGGTACTGACTCCCCAAGAGGCCGCGGCGCTTGAAAAACGCGCGGCCGACAATCGCGTGGATCGCCCTCCCAAGCCCGGCGATGTGGGCAGCTACAACCAGGTCTGGTTCGATTCCGGCACGAAAGTGCTTTCTACCAACCAAACCTCCCTGGTGGTGGATCCGCCGGACGGCCGCGTTCCCATCACCCCAGCCGCCGCGGCCAAGCGCGATTACAACGCCGCGCATAATTCCGATTCCTGGGAGTACATGAGTGTTTGGGACCGCTGCATCACTCGAGGCATGCCCGCGGGGATGTTCCCGGCCGGCTATAACAACGCGTACCAGATCCTGCAAACTCCCGGCTACGTCGTGATTCTTTATGAGATGATCCACGAGACGCGCATCATTCCACTGGATGGCCGTCCGCACGTCTCTTCCGATATCCGCTTGTGGAACGGCGACTCACGCGGGCATTGGGAAGGCCAGACGCTGGTGGTGGACACCACGAATTACAACAACAAGGGCTCTATCGGCACCAGCGCCGCAACCAAATCGGATCAAGGGTATTCCGCAAAGCGAGGCGTTGCATGTTGTGGAGCGATTCACGCGCGCCAGCTTGGACACCATCAACTACGAAGTGAGCATTGATGATCCACCTATGTATAGCCGGCCTTGGAAGGCGGCGTTTCCCCTCACGCGGGACGAGAAGTATCGGATCTACGAATACGCCTGTCACGAGGGCAATCACGCGGTCGAGAACGTACTGAGCGGCGGGCGCAAATTGGATAAAGCCTCCGGAGGAGCGAAGTGATCGGGAAAATCTGCATATTTGGCGCCGTGATCTGGCAGATCGCCGCGGCGCAATCGGCACGGCCGATCGATGACGCTGCTCTGAAAGCGGCCGGCCGATCCGGAGAGGAGTGGATCAGCTACAACGTGAACTGGTCCGAACAGCGCTATAGCCCGCTGGACCAGATCAACGCGAGCAACGTGAGCCGGCTGGGGCTGGCGTGGTACACCGACATCCCGGCTGCGCCGGGACGTCCACAGACGCACCAGGAGGGTACGCCGCTGGTGCATAACGGCGTGCTGTACTCGATCGCGCCGTGGAGCGTGGTTTATGCGGTAGATGTTCGCACCGGCAAGGAACTGTGGCGCTCGGACCCCGAAGTGAATCAGGAAGTCTGGCAATCGCGCATTTGCTGTGGCGTAGTGAATCGAGGGATCGCGTTGTACAAGGACATGGTGATCGCTCCGGTAGTGGACGGGCGGATGCGAGCACTGGACCTGAAGACCGGCAAAATAGCTTGGGAGACGCGCGTCGCTCCCGCCGACAAGCCGTACACGTTTACCATGGCGCCGCGTGTGATCCAAGGCGGGAAGGTGATCATTGGAGCGTCCGGCGGTGAGTACGCGGTGCGCGGATTCTTTGCCGCACTGGATGCCACGACCGGCAAGATCGCATGGAAGTTTTATACCGTTCCCGGCGATCCATCGAAACCGTTCGAGCAACCGGAGCTGGCCGATGCCGCTAAAACCTGGAGCGGCGAATGGTGGAAGCTGGGCGGCGGAGGGGCGGTTTGGAACGGAATGGCGTACGATCCGGACGCCGACATCGTTTACGTGGGCACGGGACAGCCGGGGCCGTGGTCGGATCAGCATCGGGGCAAGGGCGACAACCTTTTCGCCGATTGTATCCTCGCGGTGCGCGGCGCCACCGGCAAGCTGGTTTGGTATTACCAGGAAGTTCCAGGCGATAACTGGGACTTCGATTCCATCGCAGACCTGATGCTGGCCGATTTGCCGATCAACGGCAAGACGCGCAAAGTGGTGATGCAGGCGCCCAAGGATGGTTTCTTCTACGTGCTCGATCGCCTGACCGGCGAGCTGCTATCGGCCGAGCCTTGGGTGACGGTGAATTGGGCGTCGGGCGTGAATCTGAAAACAGGCCGGCCGGTGATCAATCCGGAGGCCATCTACGCCAACGACTCTGTGGCTGTGATGCCGGGCCCGGTGGGCGGACACGTTTGGCCACCCTGGGCCTACAATCCAAATACCGGTCTAGTCTATATTCCGAGCCTCATCGGCCAAGCTTTCAATTTCGCAGCCGATCCCAAGTTTGTTCCCAGCTCGACCGACGTTGGTGAGAAGGGCAAGGGACAATACAACATGGGGATCTCGTTCGCACGGCCACGCCCTGCCAATGCCGATGCCGGTGCGCATGCCGATACAGCTCCGGATAATCCGTTCACTCCTCCGCCTCCCGATCCGGCCTTGCCTAAGATTGGTCCGGAAGGGCAGGGCAACATTCTGGTGGCCTGGGACCCGATCGCCGGAAAAGAACGCTGGCGCGGTCTGTCGGCTGGGCAAACTCAGGGCGGGACGCTCGCCTCGGGAAACCTGGTGTTCTCGAGTGTTGGCACGCGGCTTATCGCTTACCGCGCCGACAATGGCGACCAGCTCATCGACATGCCGACCGGCCTGTCGCAGATAGCTCCGCCGATGACGTTCCTGATCGACGGCAAGCAGTACATCGCACTGGCGGGTAGTCCAGCCAACGCGCCCACCGGATTCAATTCGGATCCCGCGGAGCCCAAGGTTCCGCTGCCGCCGTCACGATTGCTGGTATATGCGCTGGACGGCAAGGCGACATTGCCCAAGGCGCCGAGCGCGCCGGCAGCCGCGAAAAATTAGCGTACGATCAGCTTCGGCCCGGTGAGTTTCTGAACATCGTCGAGCGTGACTCCGGGCGTCAGCTCTTCGAGGGCCAAGCCATCCGGCGTGATACGAATCACCGCCAGCTCGGTGATGATGGTATCCACCACGCGAAGTCCGGTGAGGGGCAGCGTGCATTTCTCGACAATCTTGTGCGCGCCGGTTTTGGTGGCGTGCTCCATGGCAACGATCACGCGGCGGGCACCGGCCACCAGATCCATCGCGCCGCCCATGCCTTTCACCATTTTTCCGGGGACCATCCAGTTGGCGAGGTTACCTTCGACATCCACTTCCATGGCTCCCAGAACGGTGAGGTCGACGTGGCCGCCGCGGATCATGGCGAAGGATTCAGCGCTCGAGAAGTAGGCGCTGCCCGGCAATTCGGTAACGGTCTCTTTGCCGGCGTTGATGAGGTCTGAATCCTCATCGCCGGGAAAAGGATAAGGCCCGACGCCGAGCATGCCGTTCTCCGATTCCAAAATTACCTCGATGCCAGAAGGCACATAGTTCGCAACCAGGGTAGGAATGCCGATGCCGAGGTTAACGTAGTAACCGTCGCGCAGTTCTTGCGCTACACGGCGGGCGATGCGTTCACGCGCGTCCATTTTTCCTCAAGACTTGGTCCTCACGACTTGGTCCTTAATGTTCGACGCTCGATTTTCTTGTCGTATTGCTCGCCTTCGACGATGCGCTGCACATAAATCCCGGGTGTTCTGACATGATCGGGATCGATGACGCCCGGTTCCACCAGCTCCTCCACCTCGGCGATGGTAATCTTCGCGGCAGCGGCCATCATCGGATTGAAATTCTGAGCGGTCTTGCGATAGACCAGATTGCCGAGCCGGTCGCCGCGCCAGGCTTTCACCAGCGCGAAATCCGCCCTAAGCGCGCGTTCCAGCAGATAGCTGCGGCCGTCGAACTCGCGCACCTCTTTGCCATCCGCCACCACCGTTCCCACACCGGCCGGCGTATAAAAGGCGGGGATGCCCGCGCCGCCCGCGCGCATACGCTCAGCGAGGGTGCCTTGCGGGATCAGCGTCAGTTTCAGTTTGCCCGCCAGCACCATCGATTCCAGCAGCTTGTTTTCACCCGCGTAGCTGCCGATATGAGAATCGATCATGCCGGCCTCCAGCATGACGCCGGAGCCGACGCCATCCACGCCGAGGTTGTTGCTGATGGTGTGCAGTCCCTTGACGCCTCGCCGCACCAGAGCGCGAATCAGATTCTCAGGCATTCCCGCCAGGCCGAAACCGCCCAGCATGAGGGTAGAGCCATCGGGAATGTCGGCGACCGCCGCGTCGCTATTCGGAAAGACCTTGTTCATGTGCCTGAGTTCCCAGTGTGTCAAGCACTGCAGGCAATATGCAAGTGCACCTCAGTGCAAAGACGCGTGCAAAGTGCGAGTGTTTGATGGTCAGGCTGATGATATGCTGTTTGGCGGAACATTCTCATGCGACTGTGTACTAAATCTACAAGCATTTCTATTTTTGCGGCGAGTTGCGCCGCCGTTTTTATCTCGATGATTCCCGCGGCGGGCCAGACTGCCGCTCCGAAGATCCCTCGCATGACCGACGGAAAGCCAAATCTTACGGGGCTTTGGCAGTCGCTGGGCACAGCGGACTGGGACATCGAAGCTCACAGCGCGGCAGCAGGTCCGTTCTTTCAAATGGGCGCTATCGGCGCCATCCCTCCGGGGCAGGGCATTGTGGAGGGCGGCGAGATCCCCTACAAACCGGCGGCGCTGGAACAGAAGAAGAAAAACTTCGCGAACCGCATGAAGGACGACCCCGAAGTGAAGTGCTACATGCCGGGCGTACCTCGAGCGGCGTATCTGCCGTATCCATTCCAGATTATTCAATCGCAGAAGGACATTTTGTTCGCATATGAATACGCCACCACGAACCGGCTGATCAATATGGGCAAGGCAATGGAAGCAGCCACAGACACCTGGATGGGCACATCGAATGGCCATTGGGAGAAAGATACGCTGGTGGTGGATGTCACCGGCTTCAATGGCAACGCCTGGTTCGATCGTGCCGGCGATTTCGCGAGCGATGGCTTGCACGTGGTGGAGCGCTATTCGCTGCAGGACGCCAATACAATGAATTACGAGGCAACCGTCGAAGACGCAGCCACATTCACCCGGCCGTGGAAAATCAATTTGATTTTGTACCGGCATCGGGAGAAAGACGCGCGGCTGCTGGAGTTTAAGTGCGTGGAGTTTACCGAGCAGCTGCTGTATGGCGACCTGGTAAGGAAGCCGGGCAAGTAGCGCAATGAGTAACCTGGAATGCGACGAAATCGCCCAGTAAGGAAGGAGATTTCCATGAATCAGCGAATTTTCCTGGGGTTGATCGGGGTGACGGCTCTGGCCGCCATGACAGCGCTAGCTCAAACTTCGCCCTCCGCAGCGTCGAAGAGCACCAAGGCCGCCGCAAATTCCAAGACGCCGTGGGGTGAGCCGGACCTCCAAGGCACCTGGACCAGCGACGATACATGGGGTGTGCCCTTCGAGCGGCCGAAGAACTTCGGAACCAGAGCGACTTTGACCGAAGACGAGATGAAGGATCGCGCGAAGAACATCTCGCGGAACGAGGAGTTCGTGGACACCGGTCTTCGGGAGGGTCCAGGTGGCTCTAACGCCCACTCGCCCGCTGTGGCGGAGTTGCAGGCGAAGGCAAAGGGCGAGGCTCCGCCTCCTGCGCAGGGCGCATTCGGCCGCGGAGTGGATGCCGCTCCGGTACCAGGACATTGGGGTGAATTTGCGCGCAGGCCATCGCCGCAGACTTCGCAGATTGTCGATCCGCCGGATGGCAGGCTTCCCGCCTTGACGCCCGAGGCGCAGGCCTTGCTGGACGCTAAGAACAAATTGCGGCGCGAAGCGATCCCGGCTTCTTATGTGAACTGGAGCGATTATGACCGCTGCATTACGCGCGGCGTGGCCGGATCCATTCTTCCGGTGATCTACGGAAACGGCCTGGAGATCGTGCAGACGCCCGGATACGTGGCCATCCGTTATGAAATGGTGCACGATGTTCGCATCATCCCAACCGACGGCCGTCCGCACATCAGTTCCAATATCCGCTCCTATATGGGCGACGCTGTGGGCCATTGGGAAGGCAACACGCTGGTGGTGGAGACTACCAATCTGCTGGGCGGCACGCTGGCTGCCGGCGTAAACGGCGACGGTGGCGCTCCCTATAGCGACGAGATGAAATTTACCGAAAAGTTCACTCGCGTGGGCCCCAATAAAATCAATTATCAGCTCACCGTGAACGATCCCAAGACCTACACTGCCCCTTGGACGGCTGCCTTTCCGATCACGCAGGAGCCGGGATATAAGCTGTTCGAGTATGCTTGCCACGAAGGCAATATGGCTATGCACAACATGCTGAGCGCGGCGCGGATGGAAGACAAGAAAGCTGCTGCCGGTAAGTAATCTGAGCCAGGAGAACGAATCGATCATGAAAAAGAAATTGTTGATTGCCGCCGCGGGAATCGGATTGCTGTTCGGCGCGGCGCCCATCTGGGCGCATCATGCGTTCGCCGCGGAATTCGATGTGAACAAGCCGTTGGTGCTGCGCGGCACCGTCACTAAGATGGAGTGGATTAATCCTCACGCCTGGATTCATCTGGACGTGAAGAATCCGGATGGCACGGTGACCAGTTGGATGATCGAGGCCGGAGCGCCCAACGGGCTGTTGCGCCGCGGATTTAATAAGAGCTCACTGCCGCCGGGAACCGAGATCGTGGTGGAAGGCTGGCAGGCCAAGGATGAATCCACGCGCGCGAATGGCAGCAACATCACTTATCCGGACGGCAGGAAGCTCTTTATCGGATCGCAGGGAACGGGAGCGCCGGGGGATAAGGGCGGAGAGAAAGACAAGTAGAGTTCGGGGAAGAAGACAAGAAGACAAGAAATACGAGGAATAGGAGGAATTCGAGGGAGACAAGGAATAGAATCCAGGAGCGGAGTGCGCGAGAATACGAGAATGCGCGCATGGTTCATGGATTCTTACAACGGGGTGGAGAACTTGCGGTTGGGCGAAACGCCTGATCCCGAGCCTGGCCCGGATCAAGTTTCGGTTCGCGTCCGATTCGCGGCGCTGAATCCGGCGGATGCATTTCTCGCGCAGGCTCAATACCCCGCCAAGCCTGCTTTCCCGCACATCTTGGGACGCGATGGCGTGGGCGACGTGGTGGCCGTCGGTCCCGGTGTTTCGAACGTCAAGGCCGGCGACACGGTCGGCATCCTCCGCTGCGATTGCGGTGTGGACAAATGGGGGACGCTGGCCGAGAAGGTGCTGGTTTCCGCTTCGAGCGTCGCGCCGCCGCCCGCGGGATGGACTCTCGAGCAGACGGCCGGGGCTGCTCTGGTTTACTTAACCGCCTGGCAAGCCCTGACGCAATGGAGCGATCCTCCGGCGGTGCCTTCCGCCGGGTCGGTACTGCTGGTGACTGGCGCTTCCGGAGGCGTGGGAACGGCGTCGGTACAGCTCGGCAAGGCGATGGGTCTGACGGTGGTGGCGTTATCGCGCAGCGCCGAAAAGGGCGAGAAGCTGCGAGCCCTGGGTGCTGACTTCGTGTTCAATCCCGCAGACCCAAACCTGCGCAAAGCGGCCATGGCTGCTCTTGCGCCCCGGAAAGTGGACATTGTCGTGGATAGCGTGGGCGGCGCGCTCTTCAATCAAGTGATCGCGATGCTGGGATTCGGCGGCCGCATCAGCGTGGTGGGCAGAAGCGGCGGTGAGGTGCCGAGCTTCAATACCGCGACGCTCTTCTTCCGACGCAATCGCATCGGAGGAGTTGCGGTGTCCGATTTCACTGCCGAGGAGGCCCAGGCGGCGTGGGACGAGATCACGGGACGGCTGAACGCCAGCGGACAAAAGCCGGTGGTGGACCACGTATTCGCATTTGAAGACGTGAAGCAGGCCTTCGCGCGGCTGGCCGAGGGTCCGATGGGCAAGGTGCTGGTAAGAGTGGCAGGTTAATAAGGGAGAAAAAATGATGCGACAAAAGCTAAGCGTATTGTTGGCGGCGGGCGGGGTGATGTGGGCGGCGTCGGCGGATGCGCCGGGACCGGCCATCGGAGTGCGGGCGATCATTCATTCGGTGGCCGATCTGGACAAAACGGTCAAGTTTTATCAGGACGGTTTGGGGCTGATGCCAGTGGGGCCGGGCGGAAAGCCGATGACCGCGATGCCAACGCCACAGCCGCTCAATGAAGACCTTTCGAAATTTACTGACACGCACGGGGCGAAGTTTCGCAATGCGTCATTCAACATTCCCGGCGCCACGTTCGATCTGGAACTCACTGAGTTCAGCGCTACGTCCGTGAAGAAGGCTGTGCCGCACATGCAAGATCCCGGCGCCGCCACGCTGGTGCTGATGGTGCGCGATGTGGATGCTGCGCTCGACGGCGTGAAGAAAAACGGAGGATCGGTGTTGAGCAAAGGCGTTGCGCCGATGAAAATCGGCGGAGAGGCCAGCCAGAGCCGCTCGGTATTCGTGAGAGATCCGGATGGGTTCATGCTGGAGCTGGCGAGTATTCAACCAGCGCCGAAATCGAGCGCACCCGCGAACAGCAACATTCTGGGTGGGCGAATCGGCGTCACGATCAAGGATACCGATCAGACCCTGAAGTTCTATCACGACATTTTGGGGTTTGAGACTAAGCCTGCGCCCGTCGCATACGCTACAAATAAGACCATCGCTTCGCTGATCGATGCCGAAGGCGCCGAGTGGCGCATCAGCTCGGCCAAGGTGCCTGGCACGACGGTTGATTTTGAGCTGCTCGAATTCAAGGGCGTTGCGCGCAAGACGTTCGATCTGCGGGTTCCCGATCCGGGGTCGCCCGCCGTATCTATTCACGTAAAAGACGTGGAGGCCGCGATGAAGGCTGTGGCTGCGGGCGGCGGATCCATCGTGACGCGCGGCGGTGAGCCGGTGAAGTTGGGACCGGCCCTGGGGGTTTTCGTGCGCGATCCAAACGGACTGTTGATTGAGCTGATTCCCTAACTGCAGATACCTGGAATCTCGGAGGGCTTCGCACTGGAAACAGCGTCGACGATGTCGCCGCGGCCGGTGAGCGCGTGGAACTTGGCAGCCAGCTCCTCCCAGCTCAGGGGATTTTCCGGATCGCCCTTAGGATAACGGACGAATTTTTCGATGGTCCGGCCGTCGCCGAGCGTGATGCCGACACGCGCCGGCCACTCTTTGGGGAAGGTTGCCTCAACGCTCGGATCTTTCACCAGTTCCACCTTGCTCATCAATCCGCGGACCTTGGGAGAGCGCGCTTTGTCCACCGTGAATTGCGTCAGGCCCGCGGCGCCGTCAATGGCAGCGACCGCCGCGCCGAATGGCATCGAGAACTGCGCATCCACCACGGATTCCGGATGGTATTTCCTTTCCTTCGGCTCGGACACGATTCCCCAGCCAGCTTCGAGCACGGCGATCTTAATGCGATGAATCTCGCTGGCTTGGATGTTTTCCTCGCGCAGGATGGCGAGAACGGCGTCGATGGGGCCCTGCATGTAGCGGCAACAAGCGTGCGGCTTGACCGCGGTGTGCAGGATCTCAAAGGACTCGCCGAGACCGTCCGTGAGCCTGTCCGCGATTGGGTTCCGCGAGTAGCCGTGGAGAAAACCATCGCGCCCTTCCAAGATTCGCTGCGGGCCCTTGAATCCTTCGGCCGCGAGCAGCGCCGCCTGAATGCCGTTCTGAGCCGCGAGGCCCGGATGGATTCGCTTGGTCCACGCGCCGTCGGCCAGGAACTCCATCGATCCAGCCGCCATGCTTCCCGCGATGCCGACCGCTGCGAGCGTTTGATCCATCGTCAGGCCGAGCATCTTCGCCGATGTAATGGCAGCGCCGAACACGCCGCAGGTGGCCGTCATGTGAAAACCTAGCGCGTAATGCTCTTGCGGTTGCACAGCCATGGCGATGCGCGCGGCAGCTTCGAACCCAGCCACAACAGCAGCGAGAAATGTCTCGGACGAAGTGGCCGGCATGGTCTCGGCCAGGGCCAGCGCCGCCGAGTACATGGTGGCGCCCAAGTGAATGGACCCGCCGCTGTGCGTGTCGTCCATTTCAATGGCGTGGGCGGCTGCGCCGTTGGCCAGCGCTGCGAGGCCGGGAATGGTGCGTATGCGAGTGCCGATGACCGTCGCGCATCCGTTGGCGCCCATCCTCTGGACCATTCTCTGCACGGCCTGCGACGATTCCTCACGCGAGCCGCGAATCGCCACGCCCAGGTAGTCCAACAGAAAATAGCGCGCGCGATCGATCACCTCTTCCGGCAGGTCGGAGGCTTGTAGCGGGTGCAGGAACCCGACCAGCTCGCGTGTGTATTCCTTCATGCGTTTCCTTTTATGCGTTTTCTTTTCTTGGGGCGAGAAAGCGGCGGCGAAGCACGATCACGCGTTCCTTGTTCTGATTGAATCCGCGTGTCTCGACAGCCACGATGCCCCGGTCAGGCTTGCTGGCCGATTCGCGCTTCTCCAGCACCTCTGACTCAGCATACAGCGAATCGCCCGGAAACATGGGTCGCTCGAAGACCACGCTCTCGTATCCAAGATTGGCGATGGTCTTGCCGCTCGTGTCTGAGACGCTCATGCCGACCGTCAGACTGAAGATGAGCGTGTCGAGCACCGGGCGCCGTCCCAAAGGTTGCGCGCGTGCATAATGCTCGTCGATGAATAGCGGGTTCTGATTCATGGACATTAATGCGAAGAGCGTGTTGTCGTACTCGGTGATGGTGCGTCCCGGCCAATGCTGGTAGATGGCACCGACTTCGAACTCTTCGTAATAACGGCCGAATTCCACTCAGCTAGCCTTGGTCCTTATATTTCTTGAGAAGATTGCGCGCGATGATCAACCGCTGTAATTCGTTGGTGCCGCCGCCGATGACTACCAGCGGCGCGTCGCGATAATAGCGCTCCACCGGGAAATCCTTGGAATAGCCGTTGGCGCCCATGATTCGCATGGCTTCGAACGATACCGATGCGGCGGTTTCGGTGGCGAACAGTTTTGCCATGCCCGCTTCCAGGTCGCAACGCTCGCCGCGATCGCGCTTCTCGCAGGCCGAATAGATCAAAAGCCGCGATGCTTCGATATGCGTCGCCATGTCGGCCAGCTTGTTCTGGATGGTCTGGTATTCGGCGATCGGTTTCCCAAACGTCGTCCTGCGCTGCGCATAACGAATGGCTTCTTCAAACGCAGCGCGGGCGATGCCCAATCCGCGTGCGGCAACGTTCAGGCGTTCGGCCTCCAACCCAGTCATCACCTGCTTGAAACCTTGTCCTTCCGCGCCGCCGATGAGATTTTCAGCCGGGACCGGAAAATCGGCGAAATGTAGTTCGCAGGTCTCCACGCCCTTGTACCCCATCTTCTCGATGTCGCGGCTCACGTTCATGCCCGGCTCGCCCTTCTCGATGACGAAAGCGCTCATGCCGCGATGCGCTGGTTGGGTCTTCGGATCGGTCTTCGCAAGAAGCAGGAACGTATTCCCGTGGCGCGCATTCGTGATCCACATCTTTGAGCCGTTGATGCGATAAACGTCGCCGTCGCGCGTAGCCGTAGTGCTGATGTTTTGCAGATCCGTTCCCGCATTTGACTCGGTGAGGCAGATGCCTCCCCGCTTCTCCCCGGTCGCCATGGCCGGAAGAAAGCGGCGCTTCTGCCCTTCGGTTCCGAAGTGCGTTAATACATCGCACATCACGGAGTTGCTCCCGATCACACCCGCCAGGCCCAACCAGCCGCGCGAGACCTCTTCGAAGATCATTGCGAACGTGGTGGTGTCCACGCCAGAGCCGCCGTATTCTTCGGGGATATTCAGTCCGAACAGACCCATCTCTTTCATCTGCGCGACCAGAGCGTGCGGATATTCATCACGATGCTCCATGGCGGACGCCACCGGAATCACTTCGTTGTCGACGAACTGCCGGACGGTCTTCAGGATCAGCGCTTGCTCTTCATTGAGGCTTTTCACGCGTGCTCTCCAGGAATGCCCACAGCACCCAAGCGGATCAATTCATCGATCTCCGGGTCGCTATATCCGGCTTCGTGAAGAATGGAGCGGCCGTGCTCTCCGATGCTAGGAGGAGGGCCTTGGAAGGCGGGAGGAGTGAGCGAAAGACCGATCGGTAAGCGGGGCAACTGGATGGGTTGTTCTCCGCTCAGTTTTAGCTGGTTGAATAAATGGAGCGCGGCGGCCTGCGGATCTTGTAAAACTTGTTCCGGGCTCTGAATCGGATCGTTGGCGATGTCGTGTTCGTCGAAGAGTGCTACCCAGTGCGGAGTTGGCTGGGTGCGTAAAACGCCGCCAATCAGATTTTCCAATTCGTCAACATTCGCCACGCGATCGGGATTCGCTCGAAAGCGCGGATCATTGGCCCATTCCGCATGGCCGAGCGCGGAACAGAGGCGCCGAAATTGAGCGTCGCTCGAAATGCCCAGCATGATTTGTCCGTCGCCGGTGGGCAGCGATCCATAGGGCGCGAAGGCCTTGTGCCGCGCGCCTTGCGGCTGAGGATCCACCCCGGCGAACTGCCTGTAAACCAGATGATAGGCCATGAACAGGATGCCGGTTTGAAAGAGCGAGGCGTCTACGCGCTGGCCCTTCCCCGAACGCTGGCGCTCCAGCAGAGCGGTGAGAATGCCGAGCGCCATCCAGGTGCCGGTGGTTACGTCGAGGATGGAGACGCCGGTGCGCATGGGGTGCCCCGCGCCAGTTCCCGTCACGCTCATAATGCCGGTGCGCGCCTGCAATACAGCGTCGTAACCCGGCTTGGTGTAATCTGGCCCGCTGGGGCCATAAGCGGAGAGCGAAGCGTAGATGACATCGGGTTTGCGCGCGCGAATGGCGGTTTCATCCAGCCCGAGCGCTGCCGCCTTACCACCGCGAAAGTTCTCGAGAAAGACGTCGCAACCCGCGGCCAGGCGCAGCACCACATCGCGTCCCTCGGGCTTCGCGAGGTCGAGAGTAATGGATCGCTTGCCGCGATTGAGGGCCACGAAATAAGCGCCCCACTCGCCGCGATGCGGACCCATGGCGCGGCCATCTTCGCCGCCGGTGCGCTCTACTTTGATAATGTCGGCGCCCAGATCGGAAAGAATCATGCTGGCGGTGGGGCCGGCGACGATGCTGCTCAGGTCAAGGACGCGGATACCTTCGAGTACGGGGGCCAAGAAAACGAAGATAGCATTACGCGCGCTAAAGCGCGCGTGGCAGGTGGCGCTCGCCTGCGCTCGCGCGGGATTGGCGGGGGGATCGGCGACGCCGCTGCGCGACTTGCCTCCGGGATTGGGGATTGGCCTATTCGGATCGGAGGGCCTGAACAGGATCGACAGCGGCGGCTCGGCGGGCGGGAAGATAAGCAGCTAATATCGCCACGCTCGCCAAGATCAAAGCTACGCTGGCGGACGTTACAACGTCGGTGGGCCGTACCTCAAACAACAAGTGTGAAAGGAAGCGCGTCAGCGCGAGCGCGCATAGGTAGCCGGTGGCAAGTCCCCCAGCCAGTAGCATCAGCACATCGCGCAAAATCATTTTCAGGATGGCGAGACGCTCGGCGCCCAATGCCACGCGAATTCCCACTTCTCGCGTGCGCAGCCCCACACTATAGGAAACGACGCCGTAGATGCCGACGGCCGCTAACAGCAGAGCCATGGCGCTGAACAAGCTGATGAGCGTGAGAGTAAAGGAACGGCCGGACAGAAAGGACGCGACGTAATCGTCCATGGGTTGAACGTGAAAGACCGGCTGCAGCGGATCGATCTCGCGGATGGCGCTGCGCACTGCCTTTTCGAAACTCATCGGGTCCCCGGCGGTGCGGGCCAGCAGCCGCGTGTAATGGAAGGGATCAATTGCCTGCGGAATATAGACGGCTTCGTCTGGTTCCCGATCGAGCCCGTTGTTGCGAACGTCGCCTACGATGCCAACGATTGTGAACCATGGCCCGTGCTCCTGCTGGGGCCCTAGCTGTATGCGTTGGCCTATGGGCTGAGAGTTCATGAGGTGCGATCGGACCAACGACTCGCTGACGATAGCCGCCGGAGGCTGCCCGACGCCGTCCTGAGCGGTAAAGAACCGGCCGCGCTTCAGCGGAATCTTCAAGACCCGAAAGTAATCTGGGGATGCCCAGTAGACGTTGGCGCTGGGCGCCTCGGAATCGGTGAGGCTGGGGCGTCCTTCGATCCGAAGCTTCAGGGGCTCGGGGTGGCTGAGCGGAACGTTGCTGATCATCCCGGCGCTGAGAACGCCGGGCACGGCGCGAACCTTCTCGACCATTTGACGGTAATAGCCGAGCATACCTTCGGGCGACGCGTAGCGGCCGGTGGGAGTGGGCGCGGGAGAAAGGGTGAGCACCTGGTGCGGGTCGAACCCGGCATCCACGGCGGTGAGTTGCAGGAAGCTCTTCGCTAAGAGACCAGTGCCGACCGCGAGCACGAACGCCAGAGCGACTTCGGCGCTTACCAGAAGACCGCGCACACGGCCTTGCGAGAGACGGCCATCCAGCCGTGAGACGCGCAATGCGGGAACGATGCCGAAGAGGAGCCCGGTGGCCAGGCTGACGCCAAGACCAAACAATAGAACTGTCGTGTCCATCCGTACTTCGTCCAAGCGAGGAAGCTCCTTGGGGGCGAGAGATGCAAGCAGCATGGTTCCGCGCCAACCTAAGAGCACGCCCGCGACGCCGCCGATGACAGAGAGAAGCAGGCTCTCGGTGAGGAACTGGCCAGCCAGTCGCAGTCTTCCGGCGCCCAGCGCGGCGCGAACTGAGACCTCCTTTGTCCGGCCTGTAGCCCGCGCCATCAGCAGGTTCGCAATGTTGGCGCATGCGATCAGCAGCACCAGCGCCACGGCGCCCAGCAGCACCCAGAGCGCGGTTTGAATGGGGCCGACGAGGTGATCCCGCAGCGGTTCCAGAAGCACCGAACTGTCGCGGCCATAGTCGAATGGATTCTCGGCGGCGATCTTGCGCATGATGCCGTTCAGTTCCGCGCGCGCCGGGCCGACACCGATGCCGGGCTTCATCCGGCCGATGGCGCTGCCCCCGAAGCAGCTTCGACAGGCGCTGGCCTCGCGTGGATCGTAACCCAGCGGCATGAAGATATCGGGCTTTTCTGCCGGATTGCTCATGCGCAGCGGGTACACATCGGGAGCAAGCACGCCGATGACACGATAGGTATCCGGGCTGAGGTTCAGAACGCGTCCAACAATGTGCGGATCGCGGCCAAACCGGCGCACCCACAGTCCATTGCTCAGAATCACTACGTTGGCGCGCGGCCAGCGGTCCTCATCCGCGTGAAAGCTGCGCCCCATGAGCATGCTTACTCCCAGACTCTCGAAGAAATCAAAGTTCACTCGCATGCCTCGAAGAACTTCGGCCTCACCGTTCTCAACCAGGATGAGGTGCCCATCGCCATAGAGCGAGATGCTTTCGAATAGCTGGGTGCGCGTTCGCCACTCGTTCGCGGTCCATCCGCCCACCCATTCTCTGGTGGGCCCTGATGGATCCACTTCCAAGAGCGCGACCACGCGATCCGGATGGTTGTACGGCAATTGGTTCAAAAGCACGGCTTCGACCACGCTGAAGATCGCGGTAGTGGATCCCACACCGAGGGCCAGCGTCAACGTTGCCAGGGCGGCAAAGCCGGGGGTGCGGCGCGCCATGCGAATGGCGAAACGCGCGTCGTGAAACACGTGCTCCATCCACTGCGAGAGGTGCATGCTGCCAGAATACCGCTTGCTCACGGGCGCGGCTCACTTTTTGATATCGTGACAAGCGATGATTGCCCGGATCGCAATAGGTTCCCTTCTAGCGGCTTCCCTGTCGGCACAGGCGCCGCGCGGTGTGGACGATGCCACGTTAAAAAGCGCCGGCAGAAACGGCGCCGACTGGCTGACCTATGGTTTCACTCCGGGCGAGACGCGCTACAGTCCGCTCAATCAGATCAACTCCGGTAACGTGAAACGGCTCGGCCTCGCGTGGGTTTACGATTTGGGCGCGGGCGGCGGCGGCCAGGAAGCCACTCCGCTGGTCTGGAACGGCGTCATTTACGGGATCACCACCTGGAGCGTCGTGTTCGCGGTGGACGCGCGCACCGGCAAGGAGCGTTGGCGCTGGGATCCGGAAGTGAACCAGAATGCCGTGCGACCCTCCATCTGCTGCGGTGTGGTGAATCGCGGCGTGGCAATCTATCAAGGCCTGATCATCGCGCCCATTATCGACGGCCGGCTAGAGGCGCTGGACGTTGCAACCGGGAAGCCGGTTTGGGAGGCGCGCGTGGCTTATTCGCAGGACGAATATACACTCACCATCGCGCCGCGCATCGCCAACGGCAAAGTCATTGTAGGCGTCAGCGGCGGCGATCATCCCAAGCGCGGTTTCTTCGACGCGTACGACGCCCTGACCGGCCTTCGCCTGTGGCGCTTCTACACCATTCCGGGCGACCCTTCGAAGCCATTCGAAAGCTCCGCCATGCGCAGGGCTGCTGAAACCTGGGATCCCAACGCGTGGAAATTGGGCGGAGGCGGAGCAGTGTGGGATGGAATCGCGTACGATCCGGATACTGACTTAGTCTATGCCGGCACCGGTAACGCGGAACCATGGCCGGAAGAGTTCCGCGGCGTCAAAGGCAAGGATGGCTTATACGCCTGCTCGATCCTCGCAGTCCACGCTTCCACGGGCGAATTAGCCTGGCATTACCAGACCGTACCGGACGATACATGGGACTTCGACAGCGTCCAGCAAATGATGCTGACGGAGCTCACCATCAACGGCCAGCCGCGCAAGGTGATCATGCAGGCCAGCAAGAACGGCTTCTTCTACGTGCTGGACCGCGTGACCGGCGAGTTCATCTCGGCCGAGCCATATGCCAAGGTGAACTGGGCGAAGGGCGTGGACCCCAAGACCGGGCGGCCCATCGTGAACCCGGGAGCTCGCTACGGCCGTGAGCCAGTGACCATCTTTCCCTCCGCGGGCGGCGCGCACAACTGGTCGCCTATGTCGTTCAATCCGGCCACTGGCCTGGTTTACATTTCCGGGAATACAGCGAGCAGTTGGACCTTTGCGAGCGTAGACGAATTCGAGGCCAAGACCGACCGAACGTCGAACAACGGGCTGGTGCGTCCCATGCCGATGCCGCGCGAGAACAACCTGCCGGTGGTCGGTCCGGAGCCGCTGGCGGGGACCGGCAGCCGTGGTGCGTTGATCGCTTGGGACCCGGTGAAGCAACAGATCCGCTGGCGCATGCCTGGCGGCGGTGGGATCGGTGGAGGCACGGTAAGCACGGCCGGCAATCTTGTGTTTCAGGTAATCAACGACGGCCGCCTTCTGGCCTATAGCGCCGACAAGGGTGAGAAGCTGCTGGAGATCCAGACCGGGCTGAAGAGCGGCATGGGCCCGCCGATCACTTATCAATTGGACGGCAAGCAATATGTGGCGCTGATGGGGGGAATAGGAACCGTGATCGGCAACGCGGGCCCCCAGAACAGCGCTACCACGATCCCGCCGAAGCTATTGGTGTACATGTTGGATGGCACGGCTATTCTGCCGGAGCCTGGGAAGCCGCAGACCGCGTCCGAACCGGCGAAGTAGGTTCGCCTCGCGCCGCACATGCCAACCATCCTGACCCACGCAGTGGCGGGCGTAGCCATCGCACAGGCGCTGGCCCCTTGCTCTCGCCGGGCTGAAATCAGTTTGTTCGCCGCGGGCTGCGCCATGCTGCCGGACGTGGATGTGCTCGGATTTTATTTCGGAGTTCCCTATGACTCCCTGTTTGGCCACCGTGGAATTACGCATTCCCTTTTGTTCGCCGGCCTGGTAGCCGTAACCATTACGCTTCTCTTGCGAAATAAGGCTCTGGGGGGCGATCTTCGAGTTTTACTCTGTCTCTTTGTGGCCACGGCATCCCATGGCATTCTGGATGCATTTACCAATGGCGGCCTGGGCGTTGCCTTCTTTGCGCCTTTCCATTCGGCACGTTACTTCTTTCCGGTCCGGCCAATAATGGTTTCACCGTTGAACCTGGGCGCCTTCCTGACACATCGTGGCGTTTCTGTTCTATTGAGCGAAACGAACTGGGTTTGGGCGCCATCGGTGCTGGTGCTTTTTGTCGCTCGATCTGTTCGCTGCCGTTAACAGGCGGAAGCCGTAGTCTCGTGGTACATTTGAGCTTTCGCCAAGTCGCACGAAAGCCATGTCCGTTCAGATCCTATTGCAGGGCAAGTTGTTGGGTGTCGAGGAGTTCTTGCCATCCGGCCAGCCCGCTGAATCCCTCCTTACCGGTCGCTTGCGCTGGGTTAGCCTGCTCAGCGAGATTCTTCCGCGCGCGTTGATTGCTGAACTGGGGCTCTCCAAGATGCTGCTCGGTTCGAGCGGCGGCGAGCAGTTTCTGGTGGTTTTGCCGGAAGAAGTGCGCGCGCAGGCTGAAGCGTTTCTGGTGGCCGCACGCGCCGGAATTCGCGAGCTGAGCCAAAATCGTTTGGAATTGTTCTGGGCCATCACCGAGAATCTCGGCGATTGGACCGTGGTCCGCAAGCGTTTGAACGACGAGTTCCAGCGCAAGCAGGGAACGCCGCTGGCATCCACTGGTCTGGGCACGTCCATGGTGCTGCCACCAACAGAACCCGATCCGGCATATTTCGAAAATCTCGGCCGGACGCTGCGCGACGCAACGAACGTCGGCTGGTCACCCGCGGAGCCGGCGGTCATCGTCACGGTGGGCGGCAGGCATTCCTGGACCATCGGCACTTCACCCGACTCAGTGCCGCTCGCGCGCCACACCGCCCTGACCGATGACGGCCGTGAAAGCGCCACCGCTCCGGTGCTGGCCACACGCGCGGAGGGCATGCCGGTTTGGGGTGTCCTCAGAGGCGACGTGGACGGCTTTGGCATCCGCATGCGCCGTCTGCAAAGCATCGAAGAGTACGTGCAGCTTTCCGTGCTCTACAAGCAGTTTTTCGCGGGCGAGGTGGAAGTGCTCTGTTCGCTGCCCGAGTTCTGGCGCAAAGTGAACCTGCTGCACACCGGCGGGGACGACTTCGCGGTTTGCGGCGCCTGGGACACCCTGATCGGGTTCGCGCGCGAGTTGCAGCGCCTGTTCCAACGCTTCACCGAAGAGCACTTAAAGGAATTTCCGGGGCCGGAAGGCAAGACCATCACTATGGCCTTGGCGCTGGCGCCGGAGCTGGACACGCCGCTGGGGTCGGTATATGGGCGATCGCGCGATCGGCTGGAAATTGCCAAATCGGCCGACAAGGACTGCTTCCATTTGCTGGGCCGGACTCTCGAATGGAAACAGCTCTCAGACGCGGCCGAGCTGAAGGATGAGCTCACTGCGATGGTGCGCGAGTTCGGCGTGGCGCCCCAATATATTCGCGATCTTTGCGGCATTTATCGCGAGACCCGCCGTGCGCCGGGGGCCAAACGAGTGGAACGTCCCTGGCGATTCCACCGCCGGCTGTTTCGCATTCTGGGGAGCTCGCGTGCCCGCGATTTTCAAAAAGCGCGCGCCAGCTTGATCGCGGACCTAGTGGGCAAGAACCCCGCCAACATCAAGTTGCGTCCGTCGGGCCGCGTAGCGCTAGAATGGGCAAGGCTCTCGACCGAGGGCCCATCGAATGACTAGGACCGTGGCGCACGCACTCTTGCGTGCCGCGTCGACACTCATGCCGACGCTCCAATAGAAGAGGTTTGGATGGCTGATATCGAGCAGACAGAGCAAGAACCACGCACTTCGGAAGCTGAAGCGGCGCCGCGCCCGGAAGCCGAGGCGCCAAAAGCAGCGCGTCCCGAGAGCAAGCCGCAAGGCGATCGTCCGCCCCAAGGACCACGACGTGAGGGCGGAGGCCAAGGCCAGCCAGGTCGTGGTGCGCCGGGAGGCCGCGAAGGTGGCCGAGGACCGGGCGGCGGAGATCGCGGCGATCGTCCGCAAGGCCGCGGTGGCCCGCCCGGTGGACGTGGCGATCGAGGTGACGACCGACGTGGAGGCGATCGTGATCGTGGCCGTTTCGAAGGCCCGCCGGAAATCGATATCGAAAAACTGATCTCCGATCCGTTGTATCTCGACAATCAGGCGCACGGCGTGGTCAGCCGCATGCGCGATATGGACTCCGGTACCAAGAGCCAATTGCGCCGTCTCTACAACGCAGTTCGCCGCGCAGTGCGCGCGCCGGAAAGTGAACGGCAGCAGCAATTCGTCATGTTGCGGGCGCGTCTGGCTTACACCATCGCGCGCCATTCCTTGCGCAGCCTCGATTCGCTCGAGAAGCTGCTGTTGCAGGTGACGCGCAAGAACGACGCCCGCGGCTACGAACGCTTCCGCGATCTTTTCGAAGCCATCGTCGCTTACAACGAATAACTTGGGCCTACAACGAATAACTAACGAGAATCCAGGAAACCCGCCGACATGAGTTCGCATACCGCGCAAACGGAATTGAAGTTGATTGGAAAATTGATAGTCGAAGGCGATATCGCCTGCCAGACCGGGCTGCACATCGGGGCCGGGAAGGGATCGCTCGAAATCGGCGGCGCCGATAATCCGGTGGTCAAGGATGCCTTCGGGCTGCCTTACATTCCGGGCAGTTCGCTGCGCGGCAAGCTCCGCTCGCTGCTCGAACAGTCCTCAGGCCTTGCCGTCCCGTCAGAATTGGTCTATCTGTCCAAACGCAAGGGCCAGGAAGTTCGCATTCATCAGAGCGAGCGGCCCGACGATGAAGTTTGTCTCCTGTTCGGGCGCAATCCCGGGCGCATGGAGCGGGTGGCGGGTGACACGGTGGAATCGAGCGCCGCCACGCCCGCGCGCCTGACAATTTACGACGCTCCGCTGATTGGGGAAAGCATCACGCCCCAGATGCGCGAGAACATGGACGACGAACTGACGGAAGTGAAGAGCGAAAACGCCATCGACCGTATTACCTCGCAAGCCAATCCGCGCACTCTGGAGCGCGTTCCCGCCGGCGCGCGCTTCCATTTTCGCGTAGTTATGGATGTTCTGTGTCCTGAAGATCGCGAATTGTTGCCGCGTCTGGTGGAGGGGCTTCGATTACTCGAAGACGACAGCCTGGGCGGCGGAGGATCGCGCGGTAACGGACGCGTCGCACTTTCGAGTTTGAAGCTCACCTGGCGTGGGCGCAGCTTCTATGCGTCCGGTTCGCCCGAGCAGGAGCTGCTCGCGGGCTCCGATCTGGCGGGCGTGCAGTCGTTGGTCAACGCGTCCGATTTCGCGGAGAAACTCGCCGAGTAGGCATGTCGCCAGCATCTCCAAACCTGAACTTCGCGGTTCGATTTCGGCCCGTGGGTCCGTGGCGCTTCGGCCCGGATTCCGGCGCACGCGATCGCGTGGATTTGATTTATCACAGCGACGCGCTCTATTCCGCTGTTTGTTCGGCGATGTCGCAGCTCGGGCTATTGGAAGAATGGCTCGAAGCCACGGCGACCGCGGCCAGCGCGCCCGCGGTGCGTTTCAGCTCCCTCTTTCCGTTTTCCGGCGACACGTTGCTGATCGTCCCGCCGCGCAGCCTGTGGCCTCCCGCCGAATCGACGAAGATCCGCTATAAAGGCGCCCACTTCGTTCCGCTGCCGGTGATCGAATCGCTGCTGGCCGACAAGACCATCGATGAAGACCGTTGGACTGTTGACGGCGAAAGCGAATGCCTGGTTCCAGTAAACCCGGGGCGCGGGCCATTTCGCGTGGCTCTCAGATCCAGCGCCGGAGTAGACCGGCTGAGCAGCGCTGCCGTTGAAGTTCATTCCACTGCGTGCCTCGAATTCGCGCGCGGGGCAGGCCTCTGGACCATTGTGCAATTCGCCGATGAAGCTGCTGCGTCACGCTGGCGAGCGCCGGTTCGGAGTGCGTTATTGCTTCTCGCCGATTCCGGCTTAGGAGGCGAACGATCGCGAGGCTGGGGCCGATCGGAGGCGCCCGAGTGGCAGCCCTGGTTGGCGCAGGTGACTCCACCCGAAGCGCCGGTCACCGATGCAGCGCACTGGTTGCTCTCCCTCTATACGCCCGCTGAAAACGATGCAGTGGATTGGAAGCGCGGCAACTACGCCACTGTCGTAAGGAGCGGCCGCATCGAAAGCAGCGCGCGTTGGGGCCAGCCCAAGCAGCCCACCACGATGATCACCGAAGGTTCCGTGCTGCTGGCATCGAACGAGCTGCGCGGCGCGGCCAGCAACGTGGCACCCGAAGGTTTTCCGCACCCGGTGTATCGCGCCGGATTCGCGGTCACCATTCCCGTACCTTGGCGGATGACTGTATGAGCGGTGCCGCATGAACTATCGGTTGACGTGCCTGACCCCCACTCTGGTCGGCGACGGCCAGAGGCTCTCGCCTATCGATTACATGGTCTGGAAAGACCACGTCAATGTTCTCGACCAGTGGCGCATCTTCCGGCTCCTTGCCAAAGGTCCGCGCCTGGAAAGTTATCTCACGCAACTCAAGAAAGCCGACAAGCTGGACTTCGCTTCCTGGGGTGGCTTCGCGCAGAACTACGCCGGCCGCCGCATCCCGTTTGAACATTCGAGCTCGACGCAATATTGGGAACGGACGCATGCCGAGCACCTGTTCATCCCCACCTTCAGCACCGGCCCCAGCGGGCCGTATCTTCCCGGCACCGCCATCAAAGGCGCGTTTCGCACCGGCGTAGTTCACGGCCGCTTGACGGAACGCTTCGTCACCGATCTTGCCACGCGCATCGAAGCGGAAGGCAGGATGCCCCGCCGTCCGGCGATTTCAGTGGAGGAATCCGCGCTCGGACCCTCCGGCGCCGATCCCTTGCGCGTCCTCTCCGCTTTCGATTCCAAGACCGTTCCGGCGAGCACCTTCAAGATTTATCTGCTGCGCACTTCGACCCTCGAATCGCGCAGCGCAGGCAAATTCGAAGTGGCTTGGAAACAGATTCCCCGAGGCAGCGTAAAACGCGCTGAAGACTCCACACCTGTATTTGCCGAGATGGCCGCGCCCGGCTCGGTATTCGAAGGCGAATGGCATCAAAACGCGTTTCTATCGCAGCCTGAAATCGGCAAAGCTCTGCGCCGCCGTGCGCCGTTGAACGTGAGCACCCTGTTCGAGCTGGTGAACAACTATACCGAGCAATTGCTGCGCATCCAGAAACAATACGCCGAATGGTCGGGGCTGGCCCTGTTGAAGTCGACCGTCGAGCAACTGGAAGCGCGGCTGACGACTGTGCGAGAAGCCCAGCGCGGATGCGTCCTGCCGCTCGGCTGGGGTGCGGGCTTTCTCTCGAAGGTCGCAATTCTCAACACGCAGGACGAAACCTATCGCGGCATCCTGCGCCAGGTGGGCCTCTACGCGCGTGCCATCCAATCCGGCCTGCCGTTTCCCAAAACGCGGCGCATCGTGTTCCTGGGCAATCAACCGGCTAGTTTGCCGGGCTTCGTGCATCTGGAAGTTACCGGCTAAGAAACGGTCCCGTAATCACTCACGCGATAAAATTGGGATGGGATGAGCACCTTTCGAATCGCGCTTGCCAACATCCGGTTCCCGGTCACTCCCGAGGAGTCCGTGACGTTAGCCGAACAGGCCATCGCTCAAGCCTCAATCGAACGTGCCGGCATCATCTGCTTTCCCGAATGCTACGTGCCAGGCTACCGGGTTGGCAAAGCGGTGCCGCCGCCCGACCCTGCTTTCCTGGAACGCGCGTGGTCCGTTATCGCCGCGGCTGCCCGGAAAGCGAATCTCGCGGTGGTCCTCGGAACGGAACGCGTCACCGATAAAGGCTTGTTGGCCAGTGCGCTGGTCATAAATCCCGATGCAACCATCGCTGGTTTCCAGGACAAGGTACAGCTCGACCCGTCCGAGGAAAGCACCTATTCGTTCGGCTCTGGCAGGCGAGTTTTTCAAATCGGTTCGCTGACGTTTGGTATTTCGATCTGCCATGAAGGCTGGCGCTATCCTGAAACCTTCCGCTGGCCCGCGCGCCGCGGCGCTCAGATTGTGTTCCACCCTCATTTCCACGAAGCCGACCCTGGCGGTTACGTACCCTCCACTTTCGCCGACCCTGCCAACACCTTCCATGAGAAAGCGATTTTGTGCCGGGCCGCGGAGAACACCTGCTATGTCGCGAGTGTGAATGTCGCGAGCGCAGGGTCACCGACCACGTCATCGGTAGTGAACCCCGATGGCACGCTGCTTTGTTACCAGCCGTACGGTCGGGAGGGGCTGCTGATCGCGGATATCGACACGGCGAAAGCCACAGGCCTGCTGGCAGCCCGCTGGACCTCCGCCTAGCGCGGCTCTGGCCGGAGGTCAACCTATACTCGGCGGGGTTACCTGTCGATCTAACATTCGACTGCCAAATTGATTTACTGGAAGGGGAACAAATGGGGCCGCTTTATTTCATTGTGGTGGGGTTCTTGGCGTTACTCGTGCTCTATACGGTTTTCGGGAGCTTTTTCACCGTAAGCACCGCTGAAGTCGCGATAATTACGCGATTCGGTAAGTTTCTTCGCATCGCTGAGCCGGGATTAAATTGGAAAAGCCCGTTCTTCGATTCCGTGGCGGGCCTGGTGAGCCTGCGCGTAAATCAGCTCACCTTGACCATGGAGACCAAGACGAAAGACAACGTATTCGTCACCATCCCCATTTCGGTCCAGAACAGGGTTCGCCCGGAAAAAGTGTACGACGCCTATTACAAGCTGTCCGATCCAGACGCGCAAATCAAATCGTATGTCGAGCAGGTGATCCTGGGGCACGTCCCCGGAATGACGCTGGACGAAGTCTTCGCCAGCCAGTCCAGTATCGCAGCCGCGGTAAAGCAGGAGCTGGATGCGGACATGGCGGGATTCGGATACGAGATTGTCAACGTGCTGGTAACCGATATCGTTCCGGATGCCAAAGTAAAGTCCGCGATGAACGATATCAATGCGGCGCAGCGCGAGCAAGTGGCCGCGAACGCCAGGGGTGAGGCCGAGAAGATTCTGGTAGTCAAGAAAGCCGAGGCCGAAGCGGAGAGCAAGGCGCTGCAAGGGCAGGGAATCGCGAATCAGAGGCGGGCGATCATTGAGGGGCTGCAGGTTTCGATCGAACAATTCCAGAAAGTGGTGGAGGGCGCGTCGGCGAAAGAGGTGATGCAACTGGTGATGGTCACTCAGTATTTCGACACCCTCAAGTCCATTGGCGAAAGCGACAAAACCAACACGCTGTTTCTCTCGCATTCTCCTGGCGCCGTCAAAGACGTCTCCGATCAAATCCTGCAGTCCATGCTGGTGGCGGAACGCGCGAGTAGCTAACCAAGCGCGGCCAAATCAACCAAGGGCAATCGTCGAAGTCGATCCGTTCCGCTACACTCGACGCATGCTGCTGTGTCCGGTCCGCAACTGCCGCTTGCCATTGAAACAAGATGGCCGGCGGATGGTCTGCGATCGCGGGCATTCATTCGACGTCGCTCGCAGCGGATATATCAATCTCCTCCAGCCCCAGGATCGCCGGTCGAGTCAGCCTGGCGACACGCCGGAAGCCGTAGCAGCACGTCGCAGGCTGCATGATCGCGGCGTCACCGAGCCTCTACTCAACGCAATAGCAGAGATTGTCGCGCCTGCCTCGAACACCGTGGCGCCTTCCTCGAACGCCGTGGCGCCTTCCTCGAACGAAGCCGTGCTGGATGCCGGTTGCGGCGACGGGTTCTATCTAGGCTCTCTTGCCCGTCAGACCGGCCTCAGTGCCCATGGCGTCGACATTTCGGTTCCAGCCATTGAAGCCGCGTCGCGCCGTTATCCCGATTGCCAGTGGATTGTCGCCAATGCCGACCGCTTCGTACCGTACGCCGACCGCTCGTTCTCCCTCGTAATGTCCATCACCGCGCGCATGAACGCGAGCGAATTCCGCCGCGTATTAGAAGACGACGGCCGCCTCCTTATAGCGCTTCCCGCTCCTGACGATCTGATCGAGCTGCGCGGCTCAGGTCACGATCGCACGGCCCGCGCCATCGAGACCTTCGCGCCGCACTTCACGCTCGTCGATCAGCGCCGTGTCACCAGCGTGGCCCACCTCGATCGAGTGGCAGTGAACGACGTTCTGCATTCCATATACCGGCCCATGCAGAGGCACCCGGTGGAAGCAACGCGCGTCACGCTCAGCCTGGATCTGCTCTTGTTTCGACCAGTGCAACCGGACCCCGCACCATAACTCCGCCTGCGCCGCGAGTATACTCAAGCGAGGAGCGTGTGCATGCGACGATTTTGCTTAGGCCTTGCAGTAAGCGTCACGATATTCGCGTCAATGACGGGATTCGCCCAGCAGGCTCCCTCGACGGGTCCCTACAAGGTGCTCAAGACGGCCAAGGTTGGAGGCGCGGGCGGGTATGACTACGTATATGCGGACGCGGCAGGCCGCCGTTTATACATCGCGCGCACCGGCCCCATGCCGCGAATCAATGTTTTCGATCTCGACACGCTCGATCCGGTGGGTGAAATTTCCACCACCAACGCGCATGGCGTGGTGGTCGACGCGAAATCGAATCACGGATTCGCCAGCACCAAACCGATTCTGATGTTCGACACAAAAACCCTGGCGCATATTAAAACCATTGATGTGCAGGGCAACCCCGATGGCATGCTCTTCGACCCCGCCGACCAGCGTGTGTACGTTCTCAGCCACTCCGCGCCTCACGTAACGGTGATCGACACGAAGGAGGGCACGGTGCTCGGCACCATTGATCTGGGTGGAATGCCGGAACAGGCCGCCAGCGACGGCAAGGGGCGCCTGTACATCGATCTGGAGGACAAAGACAATATCGCGGTGGTGGACGCCAAGGCGCTCGCCGTGACCGCTCACTACGATCTTGCGGGCAAAGGCGGTGGATGCGCCGGCCTCGCGTTGGACGTGAAGAATCGTATTCTCTTCGCCACCTGCCGCAACCCAGCGAACATGGTGATCCTCAGCGCCGACGATGGCAAAATCATTACCACCTTGCCAATCGGCAACCAGACGGACGGCGCTTTATTCAACCCGAACAGCATGGAAGCGTTCAGCTCGCAGGGCGACGGCACGCTGACCATCGTCAAGGAAAACAGTCCCACCAGCTTTATTTTGGAGCAGACCCTGCCCACCATGATGGGCGCCAGGACTTCCACGCTCGATAGCAAGACGAACCACGTAATCCTGATCGGCGCTGAGTTTGGTCCGCCCACCCCTCCCGCGCAGCCCGGTGGACGTCCCGGGCGTGGTCAGATTGTGCCGGATTCGTTTTCCATTGTCATGGTGGGCAAATAGACCGACCGCCGCGATCCCGCGATCCCTACCACTCATCCGGTTTTTCGACCCTTCATCTGAACCTGGCTCGGAATCCCGCGCTCCCCGCATATTCTGTACTTGCAAGGAGCCCCACCATGAAAATGCAAAAGACAACCATCGCCGCCGTGATCATCCTCACCGCTGGCGTTCTTCTGAGCCAGGACCGTTTCGATTTCAAGGTCCGCAATTACTTTTTCGCCGGTCTCGCGGGCGACACCGCGTCACTCGAAAAAGGCATGAAGATCTGCGAAGACATCCTCGCGAACGATCCCAAACAGCCCGAAGCCCTGGTTTGGCACGGAACCGGTCTCGTCAGTGAATCGCGCGAAGCGTTTCAGAAAGGTGACCAGAACAACGGCACGGATCTTTGGCAGCGCGGGATGGAGGAAATGGATCAAGCCGCCCAGCTGGCCCCGAACGATCTGGGTGTCCGCATAGTTCGTGGCTCAGTGCTTTTGATTTCCTCTCAATATCTGCCCGCGGAGGCGGCGCACCCTTTAGTGGAAAAGGGCCTGAGTGACTACGAAAAAGCCTATTCGGTTCAAGGCCCCGATCTGAGCCATCTCGGAACCCATAAGAGCGGCGAGCTCATGATCGGCATGGCCGACGCCTATGCCAGGCTCGGACAGCAAGATAAGGCGCAGCAGTGGTTCGAGCGCATTCAGAAGGATCTACCCGGCACGCCCTACGCGAATTCCGCGGCCACCTGGCTCGAGATCAAGACGCTGGCACCCAAGCAGGCCGGTTGTTTGAGCTGTCACACCGGAGGTTCGCAAGTAAATGCCGCTTCGCAGGGGAATGCCGCCGCGCAAACAAAATCGACCACGGAAGTAAGATAAGGGAGGCCGCCATGATTCTGCCCTCGGCTCGAAGACGTATTGTGAACGCCGTGCTCTGGGATTCGGCTTTCGCCCTGATTCCTCCCATCCTGTTATTTACCATGACCCCGGGTATATCATGGGCGCGTTTGCTGGAGGATTTCAAGTTCTCTCTGGTCTACTCGAATTGCATCGGCGGCATCGCGTTTTTCCTGATTCCGAAAGTGTGGATCGTCACCTGCGGCAGGCCGTCCTGGCTGGGCTGGATCGGCCGCATAGCGGCCATGTTTGCCGCCTGCATCGCGGGTTCGTTGCTGGCCGGGCTGGTCTTCGTCGGCCTGCGCTGGCAGCCCATGCCCTTTTACTGGCCGCAGTTTTTGGGCACTCTGAAGTTCGCGGCCGTATTGACCATCGCTGCCGGCCTCACCATCGGCATCTACTCTACGCTGCGCGAACGGCTGGATGAAACTACGCTCCAGCTTCGCACCAAGGAGCTGGAACGCGAGCGCGCTTTGAAGTTGGCGACAGAAGCCCAGCTGGCTTCGCTCGAATCGAGAATTCATCCGCATTTCCTCTTTAACACGCTCAATTCCATCTCCTCGCTCATTCCCGAGGACCCCGCGCGCGCCGAGCGCCTGGTGGAGCAGATGGCCGCGCTGCTGCGCTTCTCCCTGGACGCGAACCAATCCGGACTGGTCCCGCTCTCGAGCGAACTCAAGATCGTCGCCGATTATCTGGACATCGAGCGCGCCCGTTTTGGCGACCGCCTGCGCTATCAAATCGATGTGCCCGCCGAATTGAACGAATCCCGAATCCCGCCGCTCTCGCTCCAGACGCTGGTGGAAAACAGCGTCAAGTACGCCATCGCGCCGGATCGCGCGGGTGGCGAGATTCGCATCACCGGCGCTCGATCGGATGGCGCTTTCCGCGTCGAAGTCTCCGATTCCGGACCGCCTTTCCAACTGGAATCGGCGCCGGCAGGCCATGGTCTCGACAATCTCAAAGGCCGATTGTCCACTTTGTTCGGAGACCGGGCCGCGCTCCTTTTGCAGCGCGTGGGCGGCCGCAACAACCTGATCCTGTCGGTGCCTCAGGCTGTGAATGGACATGCGGGCATTTCTGGTTGACGACGAAGCGCTCGCCTTGAAGCGCCTGCAGCGGATGCTGGCTGCGGGCAAGCGGGTGCAGATCGTCGGCACGAGCACAGACCCCGTGGAAGCCGTGCCTGCCATCCTGGAGGCGAAGCCCGACATACTGTTCCTAGACATCGAAATGCCGGGCATGACTGGTTTCGAGATGCTGGCGCATCTTCAGCCGCAGCCTTGGGTGGTTTTCACCACGGCCTATGATCGTTACGCGCTCGAAGCTTTTGGCGTCAACTCGGTCGACTATTTGCTGAAGCCCATCGAGGCTGCGCAGCTGGATCGCGCGCTCGATAAGATTGAGCGCCTGCGCGGGAATGGAGCTTCGCCGGACGTTACCGAGCTGATTCGCCGCTTGGCCCCGCCCTCCTACCCGGATCGCGTCGCGTCCAAGGTGGGCGAGAAGATCGAGTTTGTCGATCTGGATCAGGTTACCCACTTCTTCGCCTCCGACAAGCTGACGTTCGCAGCTACGCCGGCCAAGAACTTCGCGGTGGACTATACCATCCAGGAACTCGAACAAAAGCTCGATCCTGGCCGGTTCGTGCGCGTGCATCGCGCCACGCTGGTGAACGTGGCCCACGTGCAGGAGCTGCACTCCTGGTTCGCCGGCGGGCTGATGGTCCGCTTGAAAGACCCGAAACATACCGAACTGAAGGTGTCGCGCGATCGCGTTCGTGTCCTCAAGCAGCGCCTCGGCATCTGAGCGAAACCCAACCCAGCCGCGACCGTCCGGGAGCCGGTACGTTATCCTGGTATTTCATGCAGTCCACCGCCAACCCGGTGCAAACCGAAGCGACGAAACATACGGCCGAGAAGATGGTTTTCTCCATCCTGCTGGCCGCCGCCTTCTGCCATTTCCTGAACGACATGGTCCAATCGCTGATCCCGGCGATCTATCCCATCCTCAAGAAATCCTTCAATCTGGACTTCAGCCAGATCGGCATGATCACGCTGACTTATCAAATCACGGCGTCGCTCCTGCAGCCCCTCATTGGCCATTTTAACGATCGCCATCCCCGGCCTTATTCGCTCGCCATCGGCATGGGTTTCACTCTGGTCGGTTTAGTGACGCTTTCGCGCGTCTCCACTTACCCCACGCTGCTCATGGGTGCGGCGTTGGTAGGCATCGGCTCGGCGGTGTTTCATCCCGAATCCTCCCGCGTGGTGCGCATGGTCTCCGGCGGACAGCATGGCTTCGCGCAGGCATTTTTTCAAGTGGGCGGCAACGCCGGATCGTCGTTGGGTCCGCTGCTCGCGGCCTTCATCGTCCTACCCAACGGCCAGAGCAGCCTGGCATGGTTCTCAGCCGTCGCGCTGCTCGGGATCATCGTGCTCGCGCGAGTGGGTTCCTGGTCGAAGAAGAACCGGCCGCCGGTCCCGAAATCCCGCTCGGCGAAGACCGAATATCATCCCCAGTTATCGCCGCGTAAGGTTTACTTATCGCTCGCAGTCCTGATCGCTCTGATGTTCTCGAAGTTCTTCTACTTGTCCAGCCTTACCAGTTACTACACGTTCTTCTTGATGAGTAAGTTCCATGTTTCGGTGCAGAACGCGCAGATCCACTTATTCATGTTCGCGGGCGCGATTGCCGCCGGCACCATCATCGGCGGGCCCATTGGCGATCGCATCGGGCGCAAGTACGTCATCTGGTGCTCCATTCTCGGCGTGCTGCCGTTTACTTTAATGTTGCCGTACGCCAACCTGTTCTGGACCGGCATTCTCAGTGTAATTATCGGCGTGATTCTCGCATCCGCGTTCTCCGCCATCCTGGTCTACGCTCAGGAATTGATGCCGGGCAAGATTGGAATGGTCTCCGGCCTGTTTTTCGGATTGGCCTTCGGCCTGGGTGGCGTGGGCGCGGCCTTGCTGGGCGATTTGGCGGACCACACCAGCATCACCTTCGTCTATCGCTTGTGCTCATTCCTGCCGGCCATCGGCTTGCTGACCGCGTTCCTGCCGAATCTGGAGACCAGGCGGCAGCGCATGGCCCGCGCTTAGCGGCCCGCCACAGAGCTTCGGCGTTCCATCAGCACCACGTCGCGCCACCGCCCGTTCATCTGCCCCAGCCGCTCCCGCTGGCCAACGATGCGGAACCCAGCGCGTTCGTGCAGTGCGATGCTCGCGCGATTCTCGGGGAAAATGCCGGCCTGCAACGTCCAGATGCCCTCAGCTTCCGACTCCGCGATCAGCCGCGCCATCAATCGCCCTCCCACTCCGCGTCCTCGTGAGCGCCCGGCGACGTAGATGCTGACCTCGGCCACGCCCGCGTAGACGCAGCGGCTCGAAACCGCGCTCAGCGCAGCCCATCCTAAGACATCACCGTCGCCCGAGCGCGCCACAATTCTCGCACCCGGCAAATGCCCCGCGTCCCACTTGTCCCACTCCGGCGGGGTCTGCTCGAAAGTCGCATTTCCCGTCGCGATGCCTTCCAGATAGATGGCGCGCACAGCCGGCCAATCCTCCGGCAGCATTGGTTCCATACGGAGGTCCGCGGCCATGCGCCCATTCTAACCACGCAAGGGATTGCCGTTGCGTCAGGACCCGCTAGAATAAAGCTGGCAATTCGCAATCGGTCTGTTTTTGCTGGAAAGACAATGAGGCGCACGATGTCGAAATCACGGATTACCACTGAGAAGCTGTCACCTATTCACCCTGGCGAGGTATTGGCGGATGCCTTCCGGGAGGCTGGCGTAAGCCCAAGCGCCGCAGCTATTGCCATGGGATTGCCTCCCAGCACGCTGACGAGAATCATAAAGGGCCAGAGGAACATCACGGCTCCCATAGCGCTGCGCATTGCGCGCTACTTCGGCACGTCTCCAGACATCTGGATCGGCATGCAAAGCGCATATGATCTCGACGTAGCGAGGGACCGGGAGGGCGCACGGATTGAGTACGACGTGCGACCCTTAGCTCAATCTCAGCACGCGTGATCGTGCGGGACGCCCAGCGCGTTTGTCAGCTTCACTGGACCGCTCGCTGTTCCATCTCAGCCAGCCTCCGCTCCAGAAACCGCCGCTCGGGATCGTTCGTCACCAATTCGAGCGCTCGTCCATACGCCTCCGCTGCCTCAGTCCATCGGCCCTCGCGCCGCAGCAGGTCGGCCCGCGCCGCAGGCAGCAAATGATACCCGGCCAGCTCGCCCTTCGCCTCCAGCGCCGCGATTAACTCCAGACCTTTAGACGGACCATCCGCCATCGCAACGGCAGCCGCTCGATTCAATTCCACCACCGGCGATGGCCGCTTCCAGAACAGAGCATCGTACAAGCGTGCGATTTGCGCCCAATCGGTATCTTCCGCTCGCGTCGCCCGCGCGTGTAGTGCCGCAATCGCTGCCTGCAGTGCGTATTCTCCACTGGCGCCTTCCCGCAATGCTGATTCCAGCAGCGGAACCCCCTCGGCGATCTCCTTCTGATCCCACAGGCCGCGATCCTGTTCCTCAAGAGTGATGATTTCCTCCTCGCTGGAGGCGCGCGCCATGCGCCGGGAATCGTGCAGCAGCATCAACGCCAGCAACGCTCGCAACTCCGCATTTCGTGGGATCAGCTCGCAGAGTAATCGCCCCAACCGGATGGCCTCTTCGCACAGCTGCCGCCGTATCCAAATCTTCCCGGACGTTGCGGCGTAGCCTTCGGTGAATACCAGGTACACCACGAGCATTACGCCATCCAGCCGCTCTGCCAGCCTGTCTCGCGCCGGCATTGCGAACGGAAGCCGCGCATCCCGGATCTTGCGCTTTACCCGCACCAGGCGTTGCGCCATGGTCGCCGCCGGCACCAGAAAACCACGCGCGATCTCTTCCGTCGTCAAGCCGCAGACCGTCCGCAGTGTCAGCGCCACTTGTCCGTCCACGGCCAGCGCCGGATGGCAGCAAGTGAAAATCAAACGCAATTGGTCATCCACCATGGCAGCATCGGAAAGATCAACCTCGCCCGCCTCCAGCACGGCAAGCTGTTCGATCTCACTCTGTTTGTCTTGGAAGCGGGTCCGCCGCCGCAGCTGATCCACCACGCGATTGCGCGCAGTGGACACCAGCCACGCGAACGGATTGGCCGGCGTTCCTTCCCCTGGCCACCGTTGCAATGCCACCAGGAACGCATCTTGCACCGCTTCCTCGGATAAATTGAAATCGCCCGTCAGGCGCAGAGTGGTGGCTAGCACGCGCCTCCACTCCTGACGGTAGAGCGATTCCAAATTCATCGACAAATGTTCTAGGTCTGGGTCGCGTGTTGCATGGCCGGCACCAACGGCCGCACCTCGATCGATCCGGTTCGGGCCGATGGCACCCGCTCGGCAATCGCGAGCGCTTCATCCAAATCCTTGGCTTCAATCAAATAGAATCCGCCCAGTTGCTCGCGCGTTTCCGCGAACGGACCATCTGTAACCACCTTCTTGCCCCCGCGCACGCGCACCGTTGTGGCTGTCGCAACCGGCTGCAATTGTTGCCCGCCGCGATGATGTCCCGATTTTAGGATGCCTTGTGTAAAGCTCCCATAATCCGCGTACATGGTGTCCATGTCCGCTTTGCTCATGCTGGCGAATTCCGCCTCGTTGTCATAGATCAGTAGTAGATACTGCATGTTGCTCCTTGTGCCTCCGCAAAGTAGTCGAACGGTGACAGTCGAAATCGACACTATCCGGAAAATCTTTTTGAGCGCGACCGTACGCGTGCCACCAGGTACCAGACAATTAACACGTTGACCACAGCCACCACCAGCTTCGTTAGCGTGAAATGCCGTGCCAGTTCATAGATCTCGAGCGGGATGAACAACCCAGTAGTAATGATGGTGAAATATTCCGCCCAATGCTTCCGCAGCAGCAGCCCCGCGCCCTCGGTCAAAAATAACCCCGCGTAAATGAACGTGCCGACGCTCAGTTCCCTCAACTGCTTCGGTGTTACGCGGAAAATCCGCACCAGAGTTCCGTGCATGTACCGGTTGTCCGGATCCACGCGCAGCACCTGCGCCCAGTGCAGCACTTCGCTCGAAAGGTCCTTGTGCAGTAGCTTGATCGCGCCAATTCCAACCGCAACCAGCAAGGCGGCCTTCAACAGTTTGAACAACCCGATCAGAAATAGAACGAATGAGAAAGGCTCTTTCGATGCCTGCTTCTTGGGTGCTTTCTTCGGAGCCGTTGCGCGCGCCACCATCCTATGGTAGATCAGGCGTCGCGGGCTTGACCCGCGGAGTGAGAGCGGGAGCCAGCGGCTCGCCCCAAATATAGTGAGCGAACCAGTTCTCGTTCTCCTCCATCACCGCGCGCTGTTGTTTGGGCTTGTTGATCGGGTGACCGAAACCGTCATAAACCACCATTTTCACCGGCACGCCATGGTCTTCCAACGCCTGGCGCAGTTCGAACGCGTTGGCAATCGGCACACGACGGTCGGCGCCGCCATGCTGGATCAGGGTCGGCGTCTTGGCCTTCGCGATGTAGCTGATCGGCGAGGTCTTCCGGTAAATCTCCGCATCGTCCCACGGAGTGCCGTGCAAATACTGGGGCGTGAACGGCGTAATATCCGTATTCGCATAGTAGGTCATCCAATCGGAGATGCCTGCGCCCACTGAAACCGCCTGAAACCGGTAACTCGACGCGGTGATGAAAGCTGAGATATACCCGCCCTCGCTCCATCCCATCGACCCCACCCGGTCCTTATCTACGAATCCCTGCGCGATCAATGAGTCCACGCCCGAAATCACATCTGCATAATCTCCCACACCTAAATTCCGAACATTGAGCGCGCGAAACTGATCGCCGTAGCCTGCCGAGCCGCGGTAGTTCGGACGCAACACCAGCGCCCCTTTCGCGATGAATCGTTCGATCGGATAATAGCGGTCGGGATTGACGGCCGGCACATCGATACCCGTGGGCCCGCCGTGAATGACAACCAGCAATGGATACTTCTTCCGGCCATCGAAATCCTTGGGTTTATACAGAATCCCTTGGATGGCCGTTCCGTCCGACGACTTCCACTCGACCACCTCCCGCCTCGCTACGTCGAACTCCGCGAGTTGCTCTCCGCTATGTGTCAGCTTCACCGGCGACCTTGCCGGCAGCTCATTGGAATAGATTTCCTCATATTGATTGGCGCCGGCGCCCCGGTATGCCACGTGCCGGAAGTCCTTCGAGAATGCGAATTGCGCCGCCAGTTCGCTCCCCGGCGTATCGATTGGCTTCACCGTTCCCGCGCTTGGGTCCAGCAGGAAAAGATGGGAGCTGGTCTTCTGCAAAGCTTCGAAGTAGATTCCTTCCGGCCCCCACTTCAGCAGTTCCGGGTCCTCATCGAAGCCCATCGTCAGTATCCGCGGCGTTCCACCGTCGCTGCCCACCACCGCGATTCTTTGCTCGGCGTAGAAAAAGTATTTGCTCCCATTCGCCGTCAAATAGGCGATTTGCGTGCCATCCGGCGACCACTGTGGATTGTCGTTCGGTCCCGGTGTCGCGGCGATCTTCGCCACTTTCTTGTCTGCAACCCTCAGCATGTATAGCTCGCGGCTAAAGCCCGAAATCAAGTCTGGATCCCGCTGCGCGCTGAAAGCGATTCGGGTCCCATCCGGCGAAAACGAGAAGTTTCCGACGCTAAACGTATCATCAGGCGTCAGCAATTTTGGATCACCCACCGGCGCCGTTCTCCCCGCCGCATCGGTAGCCGGCAGTTCCAGGAGCCACAAATGCACAAACCCGTAGTCCGCGTGGAAGACATGATAATCGCCGAAGGTATCCTTGCGGTCCTTCATCGCTTTGCTCTCCGGACCCTCTGTCGCAAGCGCGATCCGCTTGGAATCCGGCGCCCATTCGAACTTGTTCACGCCGTTCTCCATCTTCGTCAGCTGCTGTGCTTCGCCGCCATTCGCCGGCATCACGTAGATCTGGCGCTTATCGGCGGGAGAGCCGGTCATGGGCGCCGGCCGGTCCGAGAGAAAAGCGATCCACGCGCCATCCGGCGACCATTGCGCATCGTTGCTAGATTTCACCGCAGTGGTCAGCAGATGGCTCTTGCCAGTCGCCGTATCGGCCAGCCAGAGATCCGTCTCGAACGCGTTCGCCTCCCAATCCGTTCGCGATTGTTCATAGACCACTCGTCGTCCATCCGGCGAAATCTTGGGCGCGGAAACGGTTCTCATCTCGAGCGACTGATCGATGGTCGGCGTCTTTGTCGCCGCCAGGCACGTTCCAAGCGCTACAACAATCGGGAGGAAGATCTTGCGGTGCATAGTAAAAGAATAGCTACCGTTTCCGCGACCTTGCACGCTGCTTTTTCCCGGTCTTTCCGGTCTTTACGTTCTTCTCCATCCGCAGCTTGCACGCCGTCCGCAATGCGTCGGCCATCAGGTCCTCCGTGGCCTCGGCCAACCGGATGTGGGTCGATCCACTTCGCCCCCAGGCTCCTGCGATCGGCAGAAAAATGTCGGGCTGTTCCGCCACAAACTCCGCTTGCACCTCCGGCGTCAACATCAGGTTGCCGTATCCCTGCTCTTGGGAAGCGAGCGTCGCGAATATTCTTCCGCCCACGCGGAAGTCCGCGGACCCCATGTGCGAACCTTCCTCCGCGCCAGGCAGGCTCAGCGCAAGCCGTCGAAAGTCTTCCGCAGTCATTAAGCACAGAGTACCCTAGGTGATTGCCGCCATGCGCCACAAGCTGTTTATCTCATCTCGTTCCATCCTGCTCGCGTGGGCGGCGCTGTTCGCGATCGCTTACTTAGTCGAGCGTCCGCTGCTTTCTCTCACTGCAAACTTCCTCGATGCTAGCTGGGTCCCGACGGCTCAATTGATCATCCAGTGTCTTGCGCTCGCTGCCGCTGGCTGGATCGCCGGCCGCGGGAATCGCTTCGACGTCCTCATCCTCCTTGCGATGCTGGCCGTCTGGAGCTTCGGCCTGATTCCCATCAATCTGCTTTGGCTCTTCCGTCTCTTGCTCGATTCGTTCGAAAGCTCCCGCTATCTGGAATCGTTCTTCACCTCCCTCGCCACCCACGTATTGCTAATCAGCAGCCTCTTCATTGGCTCACATCTTAGCCGCGCCAAACGGAACAGAGCGCGTGAGCAGGCGGTCTTGCGGATAAAATAGATAGCCGTGCGTCTTACTCGCCTGCTGCCACTCCTGCTCTTTCCTCTTCTCAGCTTTTCTCAGACTAACGTGACCCCAGGCGAGTTTATCGTCGATCCGCCGACTCTAGTCTCGCTCGGCTTCGCGTGGAACATTACAGGCGACGATAATCGCAACGCCCGCGTCGACGTCATCTATCGCAAGAAAGGCGAGCCGCAATGGCGCAGCGCCCTTCCGATGCTCCGCCTGGATCATGAACAGGTTTACGGCGGTGCGCCTCGCGATGGCGGAAAGCACTTCTACAGCTACATCGCACCGAACATGTTTGCCGGCAGCATTCTCAATCTCGATCCCGGCGTCGACTATGAATGCCACTTCGTTCTATCCGATCCTGACGGCGTAAAAGGAAGAGCCGAAAAGACCGTCACCGTTCGCACTCGCACCGAACCGCAGCCTGCCACCGGCGGCCACGTCTATCACGTGTATCCATTCGGCTACAAGGGAACCAAACAGGAGCCCGCATTCACCGGATTGCTCGCGGCTTACTTCATGGGTTCCGATCAATCCGATCATTCCAACGCTCTGCCGCCGCGCGTTCAGCCCGGCGATATCATTCTGGTTCACGCCGGCGTGTATAAAGACAATCGCTTTTCCTACGGCGGTTTCGATCGCAACCTCGCCGCCTACGGTACGCCCTTCGATGGCACTTACTATCTGACGCAAAGCGGCACGTCCGACAAACCCATCGTCATTAAAGGGGCGGGGGATGGTGAAGTAGTCTTCGACGGCGACGGCTGCCAGAATCTCTTCAACCTGATGGCCGGGAATTACAACTATTTCGAAGGCATCACGGTTCGGAACACCAACGTTGCGTTTCTGCTCGGGCTGAAGAACATTGCCGGATCTAGCGGCTTCACCCTAAAGCATTCCCGCATCGAAAACATCGGCCGTGCCGTCCAGGACGATTGGTCCGGATCGAAGAACTTTTATATCGCCGACAACGTTTTCATCGGCCGACACGATCCCAACAAGCTGCAGAGCTGGACCGTTCCCGAGGTCTGGTCGAAATTCCCCGGCTTTCCGGCACTCATCACGTCCGAATACGCAGTGAAGATTTATGGCCAGGGCCACGTGGTTGCCTACAACTTCGCCGCCAATTGGCACGATGGCATCGACATCGCAACGTATGGCGATCCCGACGGCACTCCCAACCCCATCGCCGATCGCCTTCCCGTTTCTATCGATTTTTACAATAACGATTTTTCCAACATGGCCGACAATTGCATTGAGGCCGACGGCGGCGCTCGCAACATTCGAGTCTTTGCGAACCGCTGCTTCAATTCAGCGCAGGGATCGTTCAGCGCGCAGCCTATCTTCGGTGGGCCGGTCTATTTCTATCGCAACCTGGTCTACGCGGCAACCACCGGCGGCCCGCTAAAATTCATCGACACACCCGCCGGTGTCCTGGTCTATCAGAACACCTTCATCGGACAGGGCCGCTACATGCGTGCGGCTTCCAATGTGCATTTCTTGAACAACCTGATGCTCGGTGACAGCTTCGGCGATCCGGTCTTCAGCATGACTACCTATACGAACTACTCGACGTCCGATTACAACGGCTTCCGTCCGAACCCCGGTGTCGCGAATGCGTTTGAATGGAACTCCCCGCCTTCCAACGTCCAGGCCGATTACGACCACGACCCCGCTGCGCATCACTTTACATCCCTCGCGGACTACAGCCACGCAACCAACCAAGACCACCACAGCGTTCTGATCGATTTTGATGTCTTCCAGAAGGCCGGCATTCCCGACAAGTCCGATCCGCAACGGCTCTACAAACCCGACGAGTTTGATTTTCGATTAAAGCCGGGTTCGGCCGCCGTGGACGCGGGCACCGTGCTTCCTTCCATCACCGACGGCTTCACCGGCGGCGCGCCCGATCTCGGCGCCTACGAGCTAGACCAGCCGCTCCCGCACTACGGACCGCGTAATTAGGTCCCAGTCCTCGGCCCCCATCCGATGGAAAAACTCTTTTGGAGGAACATCTGCGACAGGCAAGGGATGGCGCCCGGCTTGCTTCAATTCGCCGAGCATCTGGTCACACACGCCCACTACCGCGTTGAACAACAGCACGGGCAGGATCGCGAGCTTGTACCCCATCGCTTGCGCCTCATCCAGCCCCACGTCCGGCGTCTTGCCGCGCCACACCATATTCAGCATGCACGGGCCGTGCACCAATCGCGGCACCGCCGCCACTTCCTCCAGCGTCTCGGGAGCCTCCACGAACGCCATGTCCGCGCCGGCATCCAACGATGCATTCGCCCTCCGGATGGCTTCCTCAAACCCCAACACGGCGCGTGCATCCGTCCGCGCGATGATCAGAAAATCGCGATCGCGCTTGGCCCCAACCGCCGCCCGGATCTTCGCCAAATAATCCTCCAGCGGAATGATCGCCTTATTTTCCAGATGCCCGCACTTCTTGGGAAAACCTTGATCCTCGATGTGAATCCCCGCCACTCCCCGCTGCTCGTACTCGCGCACCGTGCGCACCACATTCAGCTCGTTGCCATAGCCGGTATCCGCATCGGCAATCAATGGCGTCTTCACCGACGCCGCAATACGCCCGGCATTCCCCACCATCTCCGACATCGTAACCAGGCCGTAATCGGGATACCCCAAGGCCGCTGCCGTCCCCGCGCCCGTCATGTAAACCGCGCTAAATCCAGCCTGTTCGATCATCCGCGCCGTGATGCAGTCATACGCACCCGGTGCAGTGACGATCGCGTCCCGACGGAGCAATTCCCGGAGCTCACTCGCTTTGCTCATTCCCACATTGTCGCGCCCTGCGCAATGCGAGTTATCGGGTTGCGGCGCGTATATTTACGTCCCGGATCTGATACTCTGGCCTTCCGTGTCGGTACCGGTCTCCATCCAGCGAATAGCGCCCCTCCCAACCATCACGGTCGAAATCCTCAACCGGATTCCCTCCCTCCCCGATGCCATCGATGCTGGCTTTAATGAGCTGCTCAATAGCGAACCCCAATTGCAGGAGTCAACCATTCAGCTCGCGAATCAGCACGGGTTTCCCGATCTGCACGCACCGGACTTAGCGCAGATCGCGCTCAGCGTGCTGCTTCGCCAGTACATGCAGCGCGCGTTCGACGTCAGCGAGGATTTTCGCTATTGGCGTTACACTCTGGCCTGTGCGTTCACTTGCCAGGAACTGGCGCGTTTCGACAACATCACTGGATTGCAGGCCTATGCCGCCGGGTTGTTGCATGACATTGGCCGCCTTGGCTTGATCGCCGCCTATCCGGAGAAATACGCGAACCTGCTGACGCTCACCAACAGCATGTTCGAATCCGGTCGTCCCTTTGATATTTCCGAATACGAGCGCATGCTTTTCGGACTGGACCGTTTCGCTACTGGCGGCTGGCTGGCCGGAACGTGGAGGCTCCCCGCCTGGTTGCGTCCCGTGGTGGGCAAATTCACCGATCAGCCGACCGAGGCGGACCGCCGCCTGATGGATATGGTCCGCTCCGGTACCCAACTGGCGCATTCCCTGGGCTTCGGATATCTGGAAGCGGCGCCACGCACGAGCGTACGCGAAATCCTGAGCAAGCATCCCGCGGCTCTCCATCATTGGGGCGCCCTGGACCGCTTCCAACTTGGCGAGAAAGCCTGGCGAGCCAGCATCGAACCAAGACTGACCTGGTACTAGGATGCTGGAGTTCGCGGAGTGCGATAAAGTAACCAGGAGTGATCACCTGGCGATTAGCACTCGCGATTCTTCCCGCGGCGCTGCTGGCGCAATGGCCGGTCTACAAGAATCCGACCGCGCCCCGCTTGCCGGATGGAACGGTGAATCTCAATGCGCCAGCGCCTAAGGCCGCCGACGGCCATCCCGATCTATCTGGGGTTTGGGGCGGCGGCATGCTTCCCGGCGACGCGCCCGCCGCTGTTGGCGCCCTTCCTCCTGCCCCCAGCCAGGTCTTTCGAAATCTTGGCGTGTTGTTTCCAGACGGTCTGCCGCTCCAGCCCTGGGCGGCTGAGCTACGCAAGCAACGTCTGGCGGCGCATAGCAAGGACCATCCTGACGCGCACTGTTTGCCTCTCAACCCGATTCAGCTCCACAGCCATCGGCAGCCTCGCAAGATCATTCAGAAGGCCGGGTTGATTGTAATTCTCTACGAAGCCAACGACGGCATCCGGCAAATCTTCATGGACGGGCGGCCTCTTCCGGATCACGACCCCGATCCCTGGTGGTACGGTTATTCGATTGGACATTGGGAAGGCGACACGCTGGTGGTCCAGACCACCGGCTTCAAGGAACCGGGTTGGATCGACGAAGAAGGTACGCCCATCTCCGACACCGCCAAATTGACCGAGCGATTCCGGCGCTTGAACTATGGGACGCTCCAGATCGAAATGACAGTGGATGATCCGAAAACGTTTACTCGGGCCTGGTCGTTCAAGCTGAACCAGGCATTGATGCCCGATACGGAATTGATCGAGTTTGTCTGTTTGGAGAACAACACCAGTGTGAAGCACCTGGTAGGAAACTAAATTCGTTTACAAGGAGGCGTTATGCGCCGTACCATCGCATCTCTCAGCATCTTCGCGGCCGGCATCGCGGTCGGAGCTTTTCTCATGCAGCCTGGCCGCGCCGAAACCAATTCAGGTCCAGCCCTGCGCCTCAATCACGTGGGCATTTTCGTCAAGGATTTCGACGAGTCCATGCGCTTCTACACCCAGACCATGGGCTTCCACGAAGCCTTCACCATTAAAAACGCCGACGGCAAGCCCGTCCTCGCCTATCTGCAAATCACACGAGACACCTTCCTGGAACTGGCGCCTGCCACGGCCGATCGCCCGGTCGGCTTAAGCCACATCGGTATTTGGCCGGAGAATCAAGCGGCAGCCGTAGCCACGCTGCGCGAACGCGGCGTCACGGTGGCGGATCCTCGCGTCGGATCGACGAAAACCAGCATCACCAACGTCACCGATCCCAATGGCGTCCGCCTGGAGCTGGTCGATTTTCTGGCCGGCTCCCTCCCCAAGAAAGCCATGGACGATTGGAAGCAGTAGCTGTGCGCAGGGCGGCGATCTGGATGGTTGCCGCAGCCGCCGGTATTGGCTCGGGCTTGGCCGAGCTGAACGACAAACTGTCGCCCGCGCTCGATCACCCCGCGATCGAGTACTACAATTACCTGGCGCATCCCGCACAAGACGCCGTGGCCGTCTTGAAGCGCAAGATCGAGAGCGGGCAAGTTCAACTGAAATTCGACAGCGGCAGAGGCTACCTGCCGGCGGTGCTGGAAGCCCTCCATGTCCCCATTGAGTCCCAGATGGCCGTCTTTTCGAAGACCAGTTTTCAATCGGCGCGCATCGAACCGGATAACCCGCGCACCATCTTCTTCAACGATTCGGTGGCCGTCGCCTGGGTGCGGGGCGGGTTCATCGAACTCGCCGCGCTCGACCCCCAGCAGGGAATGATTTTTTACTCGCTCGAGCAGCAGCTCGTTCCCCGACCCAATTTCGCGCGCCGTGACGATTGCCTGCAGTGCCATCGCTCAGACCTGAGTCTCGGTGTTCCCGGCACCATTCTGCGCAGCTTTTATACCTTGCCGGATGGCCGCCCGAAACTCATTCTGGGCGGAAATACCACGGATCATCGCAGCCCCTTCGAGGAGCGCTGGGGAGGCTGGTACGTCAGCGGAACCATGGAACACTCGCGTCACATGGGAAACGCAGTGCTCGCCGATCCTGACCATGCGGAATCCGCAGTCGCTCTCGATTCATCGCACCCGGCCTCCGACATTGTCGCGCTCCTGGTCTTCGATCATCAGATGTACATGACCAACCTGATCACGCGCGTGGCATGGGAGGTTCGCTGCGCCCAATACGACAAGACACCGGCGCATGCCATGAACGCTCTGCTGCGTGAATCCGCACGGGAACTTGTGGACTACTTGCTATTCATCGATGAAGCGCCGTTGCCCGGTCCCGTCCACGGCACTTCAGGCTTCGCCGAGAAGTTCGCCGCTGAAGGCCCGGCAGACCACCGCGGCCGCTCCTTGCGACAACTGGATCTACGGACGCGTCTGCTGCGCTATCCATGCAGCTACATGATTTACTCCGAAGCTTTCGACCATCTGCCAGAGCCAGCTCGAAACGCCATTTACCTGCGGATGTGGGAAGTCTTGTCCGGTGCGGAGAAGGGAACTCGCTACGCCCGTCTTTCCCTACTGGATCGTCGCGCGCTCATTGAAATTCTTCGTGAAACCAAGCCCGGCCTACCGGGCTATTTTACCGAGCCATGACCGTAAGGGAGCGGTTCTTCGGGCGTCTGTCAATAATTCGGACGCAAATCGCGCCGATTTGTTGCTATACTTCTGAGGATTTCGCGGGCCAACTCAGACGCACAAGCCATCGGAGGCATCCATGCAGAATTGCAAATCCAATACGACATCAGCGGCGGTGTTGCTGATCCTTTCCGCGCCACTCGCGAGCCGGGCCCAAACGCCGGTGGTTGACGATGCCGCGGTCAACCTGACCAAAAGCTACGTCGCCCTGGCTGGCTCGAATTTCAGCCCCACGGGCGCCGCGCCAACTGCCACGGTGGGAGGAACTTCGCGCACCGTCTATTCGTTTACCAACACCACGATGGTGGTAGAGGTGCCATCCACGCTAGCAGCAGCCACGTATCTGGTGACCGTCACCAACAGCGTGCCTAAGTCTGGGTCGGCTTATGTGACGGTAGGAGCGGTTGGTCCACAAGGTCCGGTCGGACCCACCGGCCCGCAAGGTCCCGCTGGCGCAACTGGCCCTGCCGGTCCCCAAGGTCCAGCGGGCACGATTACGTTGCCCTTCAGTGCGAGCGCGGCAGGCACCAGTAACTCGGTCTTCAACATCATCAATACGTCACCGGCTCATTCGGCAATCGCCGGTCACGGTGCACGGGCCCTCGCTGGCAACACCTCCGGAGGCGCGGGAATTGGCGCGTATGGCGGCCCCTCCAACGGCAACTCTTCCGAGTTCGGCTCCGGTGGGGCCGGTGTTTACGCGGTCGGTGGGGCCGGTACGGCAGATGGAGATAGCGGTGGTGCGGGCCTCCACGCCGACGGAGGCAATGCTGCGGGCGGCGCATGCCAGGTTTGTGCAATCGGTGGCGCCGGTGTAGTCGCCAATGGAGGAAACGTAGGCGATGGAACCGGTGGGGATGGAATCGAGGCCTATGGTGGTACAAGCGAAGGGGTCTTCGGCGGAGATGGAATATACGCCAAAGGTTCTGGAGACACCGATAGCGGCTATGGATATGCCGGTAATTTTGCTGGCGACGTGAACGTTTCTGGCAATCTCATAAAGTCCAGTGGCTCCTTCAAAATCGATCATCCGATCGATCCGGCGAACAAATATCTTTACCACTCCTTCGTCGAATCGCCCGACATGATGAATATCTACAACGGCAACGTAGCTACCGACGCCACTGGCACAGCCGTCGTGACAATGCCCGCCTGGTTCGAAGCGCTCAACACCGATTTCCGATATCAGCTCACGGTAATTGGCCAGTTTGCGCAAGCGATCGTCGCATCGGAAATCAACCACGGCAGTTTCACCATCGAGACCAGCAAGCCGGGAGTCAAAGTTTCCTGGCAGGTGACTGGCATCCGCCAGGACGCCTGGGCTAACGCCCATCGCATCCAGGTGGAAGTGGAGAAGGTGCCGCGCGACCAAGGTCACTACGTCCATCCCGAGTTATTCGGACACGAAGGAGAACCCAGCATCGCGGAGATGCATCACCCCCGACCAGCACCACGGCAATAATGGGCTCGAATCGCAAGACCAACTCTCGGTATGCTGTTAGCTAAATGAGCATCAACAAAATGCTCGCCGAGCTGCCGGCCGAATCGGGAAAACCACGAACAGGCAATCATGACCTTGCAGCGACCCGCATCGGGCCGCCGTGGCACCTTGAGACCAGACCCGAGCAGTGCCGACGGGCAGAACCCTCCGTTGCGTTCTCAAAGAATTGGTTCGCAGGCGGCGCAAAGTTGATTGGGCACCTGAGATTATCATTGCTGGTCGCGCTGTTCAGTGGTGCCAGTGCCATGCCGCAGACTTGCACAAACAATTCTTCCCCTGTCTCACAGCGTTGACAAACGCGGCCAGCTTTGAGACCGGACCTGTCGCGCCTGGAGAGCTGGTCGCCCTGTTCGGAACCAATCTCGGGCCCCAGCAAGGAGTTTCGTTTCGCGCCAATGCGCAAAGCCCCTACCCATCGCAATTGGCTGACGTGCAGCTGACCTTCGGTGGGATTCCGGCACCCCTTATGTGGGTGCAGGCAGCACAGATCAACGCGGTAGCGCCGTGGTCGCTGACGCCCGGCCGGACGACGCTGGTGTGCGTCTCCTACGAGAATGCCAATGGAAATTGCCTGAGTTTGCCGGTCGCGCAGGCGGCTCCAGCAGTCTTCACGGTGGACGGCACTTACGCGGCGGCTCTGAATCAGGACGGAAGCATTAACTCGCTAAACAACCCTGCGGCGATGGGATCGATCGTCGTTGTGTGGGCGACGGGACTAGGGCCGATCACACCGTCTCAAGCCGACGGCAGTCTGGTCGCCCCTCCACTGCCGGATAATATTCTCCAGGCAGGGGTCACCGGTACGTATCAATTGGGAATTCCGTTCCCAATCACATCGAACGTGGTATTCGACGTCACGTATGCGGGCCCCGCACCGTACATGGTTGCCGGGGTTAGCCAGATCAATTTCCAGGTTGGCTCGTTTCCTTCCAATGGAATGATTTATGTGACCTTGCCATCGTCAAAAAGCCCACCCTTTGCACTTTACACCCAGTGATCTGCCGGACAAATCGGCGCACGAGCTTGGCAGGTTCTTCGGGTGTCATTGCCGCTCGAACTTCACGCCGTCCTTCTTGAGCTTCTCGTAACGAGCCGGCTCCTCATTATCTTCGTCGCAAACGTACTCCCGCACGCGAGTGCCTTCGCGTAACATCATCGTGGAGTGATACGCCCATGGTTTGGTGAACACTTTCGGATCTTCCATGACGACGTCATAATTGATCTGATCTTTATCCACCCGCGTAAATCGCTCGGTAACGTGCAACTGGTCACTGTGAAACGTTCCCGTTCCGAGTAGCCACGTCTTATCGTTGAAGCTGGTAACGTCCACTACCAGCGTGTCGCCTTCCCAATGTGCCACCGAATCGCCCAGATAGGCGGGCTCCACATCATCGGGATGCTTGGCGTTCAACGGAATCACGCGAAACAGATTCATGTACTCGTAAAGAATCACCACCTGTTTGGGTGTTTGAATAAACTGCACCGGGAACAGGCCGAACGAGGTCAAGCGCGGAATTCCTGGAGGAAGGCAGCGCGCCGTGGGATCGTCAATGGCGCGATTGTTGTAATACTCCAGGACTTTCTTGGCCGCCCAAGGCTGATAGGGCGCGCCTCCGGATGGCCGGGCGCTCGATCCCAAAACAATTGGCGCCGACGGATCTTTTCCGGTACCACCCAATCCGTCGCCCGCATTAGCTTCCTCCCACGATCCGCGAACGGTGCTGGCCGGTTGCCACACCCCGGTGAGGTCCGGCTTCCCGTCCGGCGCTCTTGGAACCTGCGCCGCAAACAAATTCAATGCCGCGACGCTGCATAGGAACAGGCGGCCTGTCATTGTGGAGCGGCTTGTCATTGTGGAGCGGCTTGTCATTGAGGAGCATCCACAGCCGGCTTCGCCCCGCCATCGCCCGTCCCGGCCGGAGGACCGAAGTACAGCTTCTTGCCGTCCTGAAAGGTCACCTGCCGCCCATGCGCCCACTTGGTGCCGTCCCGCGCCAGCCATCCGGAGACAGTGATCGTGTCGCCGGGCTTCAGCGTCGCCTCCCGCTTCCACCCAGTGCGACTCAGCACCACCGGCGGATATCCATCCAGCCTCCAATTCACCACGTTGCCCTTGTCGTCCTTCACGTCCAGGTAGAAGTGGCTATGCGGATTGATCCATTCGATTTTGGTGACCACGCCGGTGATGGTGACGGGCTTATCGGCATCGAACTCGGCGCCGAACGAATGGTGCGCCAACGCCGGAATGGCCGCCAGCAGCAGCGCGCTGCACAACCAGCCTGCATTTGGAAATCGGTGCTGCATTCTTATGCTCCCGGCTGTCTACTATACATCATCACTATTACTTCGTAACCGAGTGCGCCGCCTGGTAGGTGTGGATCGAATCCAGGATGGATTCGACCACCGCGTCCTCGCCGATGGTCGAGTTGATCATCAGGTGAAAATATTGACGCGCCGGCCACTCTACGCCGAAATGCTGTTTGATGAATGCGGCGCGGTCCAGGTCCACCGTTTCCGCCAGTTCGATGGCTTCCTTCTCGCTTTTGCCGGTCTGCTGCAACCGGCGAACCTTCTCCGCAAACGGAGCATACACGAAAACGTGAAATGCATCCGGTGCGTCTTGCAAATAATAGGCGGAGCCCCGGCCAACGATCACGCAGTCTCCCTCTGCGGCCGTACGCCGCACCAGTTGCTCGGTGACCGCTCGAATGCCTTCTGCGTCCGCCAGCTTCAAACGGTGCGTATTGAGGCTTCCCTCGAAACTGCCTCGCAGAAATGCTTTGAACATGCGATAGTACAGCGGATCGCGGCACTCCTCACGCTGCTCCACATGCCGCTTGTCACACTCCATCTGGCGGGCGATTTCGGTGGTGAGCAACTGATCCCAAAGCTTCCAACCCAGACGATCGGACACCTTCTGCGCGATCTCGTTGGCGCCGCTTCCGTATTCGCGTTCAATGGTCAACACTTTGATCATGGCTTCCTACCCGGGCTTCAGCCCACCGCGATCTCCCCGCCGGCGCCCGGGTCGTTCTTCCGGACCACGAAGGTGAGCACAAACATAATGCTAGCGGCCACAGCCAGCACCATATAGGTATCGATGTAGGCCAGCGTTTGCGATTGTACCAGCACCGACTGATAAAGTCGCCCGTACGCAGCCGCTTGAGCGTCCGGTGGCGTAGCGCCCGAGTGCATCAGTTGCTGGCTCAGACCCTGCAGCTGATTCCGAAATGCCGGATCGTAGTTGGTAGCGTGGTACGTCAAGACGGATTGATGAAACTGCGCACGCCGCGCCAGCATCGTCGTGACCATGGAGGTTCCCACGCTGCTGCCGATATTGCGCATGAAATTCACCAATCCGGATACGGAATTTCCTTTCTCCGGTGGAACTCCGATATAGGCCGCGAGCGAGATCGGGACGAACAAAAATCCGAGCCCGGAGGATTGCGCCACGCGCAGCCAGGCAGCCGATTTAAAGCTGATCAGCAAATCGATGTCCTTGGTCGAATAATACATCCCCAATGCCAGGCACAGCCAGCCGAACGCGATGATGTATTTGGTCGGGAACTTAGTGGTGAGCTGCCCCACGATCGGCATTTCAATCAGAATCAGCAGGCCCGCGCCGGAGAGCACCAGACCGGCCGATTCCGCGGTGTAGCCCATCAGCGTTTGCAGGAACTGCGGCATCATCACCAGACTGCTGAACAACAGCACACCCAGGAAGAACATCATCACGCAGGCGATGGCGAAGTTAAAGCTTTTGAACATGCGAATGTCGATAATGGGTGCCTTGTGGTGCAATTCCCAGAACACTAGCGCAATGAGGGAAGCAGCGGAAATCACCATCAGGGTGACGATGAAATGCGAACCGAACCAATCGTCTTCCTGGCCCTTGTCGAGCACCACCTGGAGCGCTCCGATCCCCAAGGCCAGGAGTGCCACGCCGATGTAATCGATTCGCACGCCCGCGCCCTTCAGCCGGCTGAGGTAGGGCGGATCTTCCACCATCCGCATCACCAGGAACAGCGTCAGGATGCCGACCGGCAAATTGATGTAGAAAATCCAGCGCCAGGAATAATTGTCGGTGATCCATCCTCCCAGCGTCGGGCCAATGGTAGGCGCCATGACAGCCGTGATACCGTAAAGCGCAAACGCCAGGCCGCGCTTCTGTGGCGGAAAGGTATCGGCCAAAATCGCTTGCGCCATCGGCTGCAATCCGCCGCCTCCAGCCCCTTGCATTACTCGAAACAGAATCAGGGCTCCCAGGCTGGGCGCCGCGCCACAGAGCAGGGAGCTGAGGGTGAACAGGAAGATGCAAAGCAGGAAGAAGCGCTTTCGGCCGAACATATTTGCCAACCATCCGCTGATCGGAAGCACGATCGCGTTCGAGACCAAGTAGGACGTGAGCACCCAAGTACTTTCATCATTGCTCGCGCCCAAATCGCCCGCGATGTGCGGCAGAGCGACATTGGCGATGCTGGTGTCCAGCACCTCCATGAAGGCCGCCAGGGCCACCACGATGGCCACCAGCCAGGGGTTGAACTTCGGCGTCCAGATATCAGTGGGCGCTGCCATGGTCTCCTTACTCGACGTACACTTTCGGATCTACCGAGAGACCCGGCCGCAGACGATGATCGCTGTTTTCGCCCGGATCAAGATCGATGCGAACGGGTACCCGCTGCACCACTTTCACGTAATTTCCTGTCGCGTTTTCGGGAGGCAACAGGCTGAAGCGCGATCCGCTGGCCCCGCCGATCTGCTGGATGGTCCCCTTGTATTCCTTGCTGTAGGCGTCCACTGTGAACCTCACTCGCTGCCCGGGCTTCATGCGGCTGAGCTGCGTCTCTTTGAAATTAGCGATGATCCAAACGTCATCCAGCGGCACCACAGCCAGCAACTGTTGACCCGGTGAAACGTTCTCTCCGTTCTCCACGGTCTTCTTTCCGACGATGCCGGTCGCAGGCGCGACAATGGTGCAATAACTGAGATTCAACTTCGCTTGTTCCACCAGCGCCCTGCGTTGCGCCACCTGCGCCAGTGCGGATTTAGCGCGCGTCTCGCTCACCGCCACCTGCTGCGGCGCGGTCTTGGCCGATTCGATAGATGCATCCGCTTCCGTGATGCGTTGCTTGGCCTGATCGATGACCGTCTGCGCGACAACCACATTCTGTTCGGCCTCCGACACCGCCGCGCTGCGAACATCCCGGGTCGCTTGTGCGGCCGCCGCGGCGTCCACCGCGGTATCGTACTGTTGGCGTGAAATCTCGTCTTTCTCCACCAGCAGCTTGTAGCGGCGAACGTCGTCGTTCGCCTTGGCCAGGTTCGCCTCGGCCTCGCGGACCCCGGCGTTCGCAGACACCAGGCGCGCTTGCGCGGCGTTCAGTTGCCTCTCCGCACCCAGCAGAAATGCCGTGGCATCGCCGTGGCCGGAATTCGCGCTCTTCAATTGGCTGGCTGTAGTAGTGCTGGTAATCGGGATATCGATGCGAGAAGTCTCGAGTGCGGCTTCCGCGTCGGCCAAATCCGCCTCTGCCTTGGCCACAGCCACCTCGTAATCCTTGGGATCGATTCGCACCAGCACGTCCCCCGCCTTCACGTATTTCTCGTCTTCCGCCAGCACCTCGATGACTTGCCCGCTGATGCGGGCGCTGACCGCGTCGATATGCCCATCCACCTGCGCGTCATCCGTGCTTTCGTACGTATTGAGATACCGCCACAGATACAATCCTGAGACCGCCAGAACAACCACGATCAGTAGCGCCACTACAATCCGCAGGATCTTTCCCCTTCTGCGCGCGGCTCTGGTTGTTGGCACCGGTTCAGCCATGATTACTTCACCTCCATCACACGTTGAATTCCTTGCTCGGCTCCGCCCAGCGCGCGTGCCAAAGCCACCTTTGCGAGATTATGGCCGTATAGGGCCGCAATCAAATTATCGTTGGCGGTGGCAACCGATTCCTGCGCTTGCACCACCTCGATGGTGTCCGTCACGCCGGCCGAAAATCTGTCGCGCGCCTGCACCAGGGTTTGATTAGCCAGATCGAGATTGCTCTCGGCTACCGCCACCTGATCGGCAGCCGTGCGAATGTCGAGGAACGCCGTGCGAACCTGATAATCGATCTGAGCGCCCAAGTCGGCCAGTTCGTCCTGGCGCTGCTTCAACGCCGCCTTGGCCTGGATCACGTCCGCGCTGATGCGGCCGGAATCGAAGATGTTGAACTTTGCCGCCGCGACAAAAGTGAACGTTCCGTGCGAACTGGCCAGCGTCGTTCCGATGTCGCCGTAGTCGGCCGTTATGCTGCCAGTGGGATAGCGCTGCCCGCGTGCGGCGCTGACTGCGTCCTCCGCGGAGCGAACCTGCGCCTGCGAGCTTTGATAATCGCTGCGCTGGTCGAGTGCCGTGCGCACGGCCTGATCCTGGGTAATGGACGTGAGCGGCGAAAATGGCACAGCTTCGGCGATGTTGAAGTCCTGGCCTGGCGGCAACCCGATCACGCGGCCCAACGCCAGCTTGTCCTTGGCGAGCTGATTATCCTGAGCGAGTAGGCGTTGTTGCTGCTGTTTCAGCTCCACCTGGGATCGAAGAACGTCGATGGCCGGCGACGTTCCCGCGTTATGCTGATCCGCGGCGCGATCATACAGCGCTTGCGCGGTCTGAACCTGAGAACGAATCGCGTCGCTCCGCGAAGAGTCGGCGATGATCTGGAGATAGGATGCGGCCACCGCCTGCACCACCAGGTCTCGCGCATCCTGAGCCGAAAGCCGGGCTGCGCGCGCAGTCTCCTGTGCCGACCGATAGTTCTTTCTCGCCGTATAGTCGAACGCGTCCCAGGACGCATACGCGCGGACGTCGGTGTAATGAAACGGACCGACGATGGTCGGAATCTGGACGCCGGGAAACGAGAAATTGAAGCCAAACGTTTTCAGGTTGATTTGCTCTTCGGTCTGGCTGATCTGTCCGTTTACGGACGGCAATAGGGAGCTCAACGATTGCAATCGTTGTCCGCGTGCGATCTCGCTCGCCGAATCGCTGACCAGCAGTCCGAGATTCGTTTTCAGTCCGCGATCGATTGCACCCCGCAACGTCAGCGCAATGGGCGTCCCCATCGCGGCCCCGCTCGGAACGCTGCCTTGGAACTGGTTCTGCTGGCCCAGCAGCGCAAGCGCCGCAGCGACGCTCAAGCCACCGAGTCTCAACAACATGAGATGTCTTGCTGCCATCATTCATTTTTACCCTGTCTTGGCAGGCCCCGCTAGTACAGCGCCCGCTGGTACAAAGGTAGAGATGATATCGCTCGACGGTTCCCGTCTCACCTTCGATGAATTCCGCCGCGTAGCCCAGTTGGACGAGGCGGTGCGAATTGATCCCGACGCTTTGCCCGCGATGCTGCACTCCCGCGCCGTGGTCGAAAGACTCGCCTTGGGCGACGACCCGGTCTACGCCGTCAACACTGGCGTCGGATTGCTCGCCGACGTTCGTGTCCCGCCCGGCGAACTGGAGCAGCTGCAGCGCAACGTGGTCCGCTCGCATGCCTGCGGTGTCGGCGCCCCGCTCGCCCGCGATGAAGTCCGCGGCATGATGCTCATCCGCGCCAATGTCCTCGCAAAAGGATTTTCCGGTATTCGCCCCATCGTCGCGGAACGCCTCTGCGATCTGTTGAATCGCGGTGTCACGCCCATCGTTCCCTCGCAAGGCAGCGTCGGCGCCAGTGGCGATCTCGCCCCGCTCGCCCATGTCGCGCTGGTGCTCATCGGGGAGGGTGAGGCCGAATTGGGCGGCGTTCGTCTCCCCGGCGACAAAGCCCTGCGCCTGGCCGGCATCCAGCCCATCGTGCTCGCGTCGAAAGAAGGAATTTCTCTGGTCAACGGCACCCAGGCTATGCTCTCGGTGGGTGGCCTGCAGCTCCTCGAGGCCGAAGCGCTGGCCGAATCGGCCGACCTGATCTGCGCCATGACCATCGACGGTCTGCGCGGAACTCCGCGCGCTTTCGATCCGCGCATTCATCAGATCCGCCCGTTCCCCGGACAGGCAGAGAGCGCCCGGAATCTCGCGCGATACCTGGAAGCCAGCGAGATCCGGCAATCTCACATCACTTGCCGGCGCGTCCAGGATGCCTATTCGCTGCGCTGCGCTCCGCAAGTCCATGGAGCCGTTCGCGACTCGCTCGCCACGGCGCGCCAGGCATTCGAAATCGAGTTGAACTCCGTTACCGATAATCCGCTGGTTATCGACGGCGAGATTTTCTCGGGCGGCAACTTCCACGGCGAACCGCTCGCCCTTCAATTGGACGCCATGGCTGTCGCGCTCACGGTGCTCAGCGGCGTCTCGGAACGCCGCATTGACCGTCTGGTGAATCCTTCACTCAACGAAGAGCTCCCGCCATTTCTCGCCAATCACGCCGGTCTGGAATCCGGGTTCATGATGGTGCAGGTAACCGCCGCCGCGCTGGTGGCCGAAAATCGCGTCCTGGCTCATCCCGCATCCACTGGATCCATCACCACCAGCGGCAATAAAGAGGATTTCGTCAGCATGGGCATGACTTCAGCGATCAAGCTGAAACAAGTGGTCCGCAACACGCGCCACGTTTTGGCGATCGAGCTGTTAACTGCCACACGCGCGCTCGATTGCCTGCGCCCGCTCTCTTCGAGCCCCATCATCGAGCAGGTGCGGACGGCGCTCGCCCAGGTCAGCGCACCCTGGATCGCCGATCGTTCCCTCACCGCGGACATCGAAAGCACCAGCGCCTGGATCGCGACTAGCGGCTTTCAGAAACTCACCATCTTTCAGAACCCCACCATACGGTGACCACAACTAAATTGCACCCCAGGAAGTGGTCCGCTCGGGAGTAATTCGGATCACCGGCGCGTCGTCAGCCAGCATTCCTCGCGCATATTGCGGGTATTTCGCTCTCAACTTACCAATCGCCCAGGCGCGCTCTTCGTGCCCCGATTTTGGAATCAGCCTGGCTTTCCCGCGTATTAAGACATACCAGAGTTGCGTCCAATCCTCGTCGTATCTATCGATGAGAAGCGCTACGCGGGGTACCGCCCGGATGTTCTGCAATCGTGCCAGCCGTTCTGCTGGAACACGCTTCGGTTTTTGATCTACGGCAGTGTAGAAAAGTTTGCCGTCGTAGGCGAAACAGACTGGTACCAGGTGCGGTCGATTCTTGGCGTCCAAAGTTGCAAGCCTCGCAACTCTGGCCTCCTGGAGCACCTTCTGAACCGCCCTGGAGATCTCTTGCGGCTTACGCGACATGCCGTGCGTATTGGTCGAGCACGCGCAGGATTTCATCGCGAGTTAGATCCGGGATTACGAGCAGCGAACGATGGATCCCGGCCTCACGGTATTCGGCCAGCACCGCCTCGTCGGGCGGCGCCGCGAACGCGCTGATGGACAGTGTCGCGTAGTCCCGCCCAGCCGCCGATGCTGCCTGATGTAACCGCGCCACCGCTTCCTTAGCGTTGAAGCCCGGTCTGGCTATGGGCAGCCAGCCATCGCAGAATTCCACGACGCGCTTGATGGTATGGTCGCTGGAGCCGCCGAGCAGGATCGGCGGGTGAGGTTGTTGCGCTGGCTTGGGGTAAAACCAGACCGGATCGAAGTTCACCATTTCTCCGTGGAAGGCTGCCTCCTGCTCGGTCCACAAGGATTTCATCGCCAGTATGCGTTCCCGCATCAGCTTGAAGCGCGTCTCGTAGCGCGCCCCGTGATTCTCCATTTCGTCGACGTTCCAACCGCCACCAATGCCAAAAAGGAACCGGCCATTTGACAACTGATCCAGACTAGCCACGCACTTCGCCGTCACAATCGGGTCGCGTTGCGGAATCAGGCAGATGCCGGTGCCGAGCAGGATCTTTGTCGTGACAGCGGCCGCAAACGACAGCGCTACGAACGGGTCGTGCGTATGAGAATAAGCTTTGGGCAGCTCCCCGCCGCCGGGAAATGGGGTGCGGCGAGATTTCGGAATGTGGGTGTGCTCCGGCAGGAGCAACGAATCGAATCCGCGCTCCTCTGCCGCGCGGGCCAATTCCCGGATGTCGATGCCATAGTCTGTTGGAAAATAAGCAAGACCAACACGCATTGTCAGTTCTCCTGTCAAAGTTTGTGAGCTTCAACAACATCTTCTCTGAAATCAAACATGAGCCGCAATCGACGCATGCTCCGCGCCTCCGCCTTTGGTCCAGAAACGGCAGACTGCATGGCACTGCGCCGGGGAGTGTAGCTTATGTCCTCGAACGGGACTTATGGCGCGCGTCGACTTCCGATAGTGTAAAGCTCGGCCCGTTATACGACCGCGTGGTAACATTCGTCAACTTGCAGACTCCAAGAGGCGCGCAGATCGATTCCAGCAGCACTCCAGAACGACCCAAGTTCCTAACGCTTGTAATGGGGGCTGTTCGACGCGCCCGCCTGTTGCAAAAAGTGTAAGTGCTGGGCGCAAGAATTAATGATTAAACACGCTTCTTTGCCCGCAGCTAATTCGCTCCTTCGCGGTCGCGGTTCGGTAAGAGCGCGTGATCCAATAGAGGGAGACTTCCTCCAACATGGCGAATGAACTGCCTCCCTCAGGACGTTGGGCGGGATACTACCTCTACGGCCACGGCGGATCGCGGTATCGCATGAAGCTGACGCTCGCGTTCGGGGCGAATGGGGCGATTGACGGCGATGGGGTGGACGATATCGCATTGTTCGTGATCACGGGCCGGTTCGATGTGGCGACGAGCACGGCTTACTGGACGAAGGCATACGTCGGGATGCACACGGTCGAGTATTCGGGGCTGTATTGCCGGCGCGCGATCTGCGGTGACTGGACGTTGATGGGCCACAGCGGGGGCTTTTGGATCTGGCCGGAGTCTGAGACGGAGTGGGAGCACGCGGCCGGGGAGATGGAGATCGAGGAGCCGGTGGTGACGAAGCCGGGCCGGGAACCTGATCCGGTACGAGGAGCGATTTGTTGCGCATTTGGACGTTTTGTCGGCGTCGCGCGGATTGAGAATCGGTCGCTCCACGGTAGAGCATAGGCCGTTTCCCGTCAAGTTGATCGGCGCGATGATAGACGCTACGCGACTGATCGTTTTTTACTGCTTTCAGGTAGGCGGCTCGAAGCAGGAGGAGGAACTTTGGTTGGTGCAGTTTCGATCAGCCGAACGGTCGTGTTGACTGCGGTACGAATTTCGCGTTCGGTAAACGGCGCGAGCCTTAGCACGGCTACGGCTTGGCGTCGAGAAAGTCGTTCACCATCGGGACGATGATGGGTATGCGCTGCATCAGTGTCACGTGGGTGGTGTCGGGCAAGATGGCCAATCGCGATGCGGAGCGCGGCTTCATGTCGCCGTGGATCTCGGCACCCTTCAG